>Ga0315275_10000663_pt1 | contig 28654 bp, 25 predicted proteins | sample YL17G03_0_MG_FD_205557 | JGI IMG/M metagenome (GOLD analysis project Ga0315275, IMG submission 205557) | Sediment microbial communities from Yellowstone Lake, YNP, Wyoming, USA - YL17G03_0 | ecosystem: Environmental > Aquatic > Freshwater > Lake > Sediment | place: USA: Wyoming | collected...
CTCCGAGTTTCCCCACCTGATTGGCGATGTTGTTCGCCGTGATAAAGGCCGTGAGGTTTCCCTGACGGACGACCACGAAGTTGCCCAATGTGTCGACGATCTGCGGATTCACGATCTTGTACATGAATCCCTCGCTGACCACCTCGCCGTACGTCGCCTCCCGCAGCGTCGCCTTCGTGTAGGGATCGACCTGCTCCTTCTTGCCGCACCCGGCGAGGCCCGCGGCTACGGCACCCATCGCAAACAGGCAAACCAGCTTTCGCATCATCGGTAAACCACTCCTAGCCATGACGGACAACAAGTTCCGCGCCCGCTCGTGCGCGGGCCGCAAAGCCGAGTCGATTTCAGGTGGGGTAGAAAAGATGGGGGCGACTTTAGCACCCGCCTCGAGGGATGTCAATAGGCTTTTGGCGGGCGTTTGGCGCTCATCCGGCGCGAAATTTCCCAACACGGTTCTCGGGGTTGACACGGTCGGTTGGATCAACTAATTTAAAGCAGCAGGTTATGCTTCTTCGCCGCGCCCTCCCCTCAGGCCGAGCCGAGGAGGTGAACCGAATAATCCGATGGAAACTTCTCGGCGCCGCCCCACCCGGCTGTTCATACGCGTGGCCTTTTACGTTTTGGTGATGGCCGTCGTGTTTATAATTCGGGGGCAACAGGTCCAACGCGGCGTGGGCTTCCGATTATCGAACGAAAGCGACACGGTCACGACGATCACGCTGGTGGGACGGGAACTTGCTCCCAGCGTGATTCCGCGGTTGGTTTCCAACTACCATCGGGACTACCCTCGCTTGCACGTCATCGTGGAGGACGGGGGGACGGCCCGTGCCCTGGAAGCGATCGCGAATCGGCCGGCCACCGTGGGGCTGCTCTACCGCCCTCCCACCCGCTCAGAGCAGGCGAAAATCCGATCCGCCGTCAATGATTCCGTGTTGTACTTCCCGGTTGCGTTGGGAGGGATCGTGGTCCTCGTCAACCCGGTTTCGGCGGTCGATTCGCTCGTGCTCGACGACCTTCGCGGGTTTCTGCGCGATGACGCCGATGCGCGTTTCGACCACTTTTATGCTCCCGACCCCAATCAGGGGTTGTGGGATGCCTTTCGCGCCGGGCTCGGATTCTCGGAGAACGAGGAAACGTCCCCACGAGTAACGTTCTTGAAAGACGAATCGGCGGTGGTCCAGGCCGTTGCGGCCGATCCCCGAGGTTTCGGCATCGGCAGCACACTCAGTTTGCCCGACAGTCTCGCGGACAGAGGTGTTCGCGTCGTCAAGATCTCGCGAGACGCCGGTTCCGCGGCGGTACGGCCGGGCTACGAACAGATCGGCTATGGGGAGTATCCTCTTTTTCACTATCTCTATGTCGCTTGCCTTGCCAAAGGGAGCGTGCGCGCCGCGATGTTCGTGACGCAGCTGACGAGTGACCGTGGGCAGCGCCAGATCGAAAGGGCGGGGGTCCTGCCTGCGCGACAGACGGCGCGACCGATTGTTCTCACACGGCACCCCGTGGGTAGCTCTCATTGAAGGAGGTCTGATGACAGCGCTTCGTCGTTTCTCGAAATTCCCCCTGTGCGGTCAACGTTCGGTTGGCTTGCGCGGCGCGTCGACTCGGTTGCGGATCGGCGTCGCCGGCCCTGCCGTTCAAGCCGTCGTGGTTGCTTTTCTCGTCGGCTTTTGGGCGGTCGGGTGCCATGCGGAGCAGAAGAACACCACCTATAAAGGAGATCCCATTCGTGCCGGCAATCAGGCGCTCGACGAGATGCGCCTTGCCGACGCGAAGGCGTTTTTCGAGGACGCCCTGGCGAAGGGGAACGACACGCCGAGAGCCAAGTTCGGGCTCGCGGAAGTCGATCTTCGATCGGGTCGGTTCGAGGACGCGGAACGGTTCTACCGCGAAGCCCTGGACGCACAGGCGAAAGCGGGGGGCAAGGACTTTCCGGAAGCCCACGCCATGCTCGGCCTCATTCTCATCGAGACCGACCGCTGGGGCGAGGGTGCGGAGCACATCCACACCGCGAGCCGGCAGAATTCGAACTACTGGCCGGCGATCTACGGTGAGGCTCGGCTGTTGATTCGCGACCACAAGTGGGACGAGGCGGAGAGTCTTCTGAACAAGGGAGCGAAGAAAAAAGGCGTGTCTCAGGGCGAAGACCTCTTCCACCACGGATGGGCCCTTCTCTACCTCGGGACGAATGACCTCACGATGGCGGAGACTTCGGCGCTCTCGGCGTTTCACCTGAATCCGTCGGATCCGTGGCACGGAAAGGTCGTTGCCCAGGTGTACGAGAAGCGAAACGTGCCCGCCCTGGCCATCGCCGCGTGCGAGGAGGTTTTGCAAACCCCGGGGGTGACTCCCACAGCATCGTTCGTCCATTTCATGGGAACGCTGTATCAGAAAGCGGGGCGCTACACCGAGGCGCGCGACAGTTATCTGAAGGCCGTGGAGATCGACTCGACATATTCGCCCGTGCTGAAAGATCTCGCTGGGCTCTTCCAGCTCGCGAAGCAGTACGACAAGGCGGCGCAGGTTTACCTGAGATACATTCAGCAGCAGCCCTCCGACGTGGATGCTCTGGTCGGATTGTCGGGAGCGCTCTACGACGCGGGGAGATACACACAGGCGCTCGAAGCGGCAGCCAAAGCGATGGACATCGACAGCACGCAAGCTTCCGTGCGGATCGCATACGCCCGGGCGGCCATACGCAACCGCGACCGGGCGATGCGGGACCGGGGCGCGCAGATATACACGTCGCTCCCCGACACACTCCATTGGCAGTCGAAAGACCGGGTCCTGCTCGCCGCGTATCAGATCGAGAATGGCCAGCAGGACGCCGCGAGGGCGAATCTCAAGCAAATCGTCGCGACCGATTCGACCTACGCCGAGGCGTATTTCCAGCTCGGACTCCTCGCGCTCAAAACCGAAGGCCCGGAAGCGGCGATCAGCCAGTTCGATAAGGCCATTCGCCACGATCCGAAGGTGCCTCTCTACTATCTCAACGCGGGAGTGGCGCAATTCCAGGCGAAACGGTTCGACAAGGCCATACCGGCGTTCCGGAGCGCTATCAGCCTGGATCCGCGGTTCGTCTCGGCCCATTCGCTCCTGGGGCAATCGCTGATCGCGGTGGACTCCTTGTCGGCGGCCGAGAGGCAGTACCAACGCGCGGTGGAGATAGAACCGACGAATGCCGGGGCGCTTCGGGGTCTCGGCTACTGTTACATGAAGCGCGCCGCGTATAAAGAAGCCGCGGACACCTACAAGAAGGCCACCGCGGCCGAACCCAGAAACACGGACGGGTGGGTCGGTCTGGGTCAGGCCTACATGGGTCTCGGGGACGTCGCCGCAGCGGAGGAAGCCCTGCGGCAGGCCCAGGGGATAGACCCGAACAACGCCTCGTTGAGAGCGAGCTGGGACCTCCTCAAGCGGGCGAAACAGGGGGGCGGCTGATAGGCGCGTTCCGATTTTTTTGTTTGACGCCGTTAGACAGCCGCGACTATACTTCGGGACTACTGCACTAAAAGGGAAGGCCCGGCTCGCGGTTAGAATCCGGAAACATAGCGATGGCGGGCGCGACCACCCGCGCCGGACATCGGGAGGAGAGGAATGAGAAGGTTCATTTTTCCGTTGATATTCATCGTTTCGGTGGTTGTCTCGTATGTCATTTGGGATAACTCTCCGGAGTACCTGAGGCAGGGTGGACCTCTGCTCGTTCTTGGTCTCGTGTTGCTTTTCCTGGTGACCACTTTCGCGATCGAGCGCGCCATCGTGCTCACGCGCGCAGGCGGCCGCGGCGGACTGTCAGTGTTCATGAGGAACGTCAAGTCCACCGTCAAGGAAGGTAAGATGGAGCAGGCGATCGAGGCCTGCAAGAAGCAGGGCGGGTGTCTGGGGAACGTTATCGGCGCTGGTTTGGGGCGGTATCACATGGGACAGGGGTCGGGGGCGACCGACAAGGAGATCATCGAAGAAACCAAGCGAACGATCGAAGAGGCAACGGCTCTGGAGAGTCCCATTCTGGAGCGCAACTTGAGCGCTCTCTCGACCATCGCTTCGATCGCGACGATGCTTGGACTTCTCGGGACGACGATCGGTATGATTCGCGCTTTTCAGGCGATGGGCCAGGCCGGCGCGCCGGACGCGGTCCAGCTGGCCATCGGTATCTCCGAGGCGCTCGTCAACACGGCTCTCGGGCTCACGACGGGTATCATCGGGATCGTTCTGTACAACTACTTCGCCGCGCGCGTGGATATCTTCATGAGTGCGATCGAAGAGACGAGCTTCGAGGTAATCGACCTCCTCCGGCAGACGAAGGAGTCGTAGATCGTGGCTAGGCGGATCGGAATCAAGATCGACATGACGCCGATGGTCGACGTGGCGTTTCTCCTTCTCATTTTCTTCATGACTACGACGACTTTCAAACCCCCCGAGCGGGTGAGCGTCGTGCTCCCGGGGTCGAAATCGGAGATCTATGTTCCGGAAACCAACACGATCATCCTGACGGTCAACAAAGCGGGCGAGATCTTCATCTCCGACGAGAATCTGTCCCAGACCCAGCAGGTGCCGAGAGAGGATCTGGTGAAAGCGATCCTCACGTGGCGCGCGAAAAGCCCCGCGGCAGTGGTCGTTGTCAAGGGGGACAAGGAAGTGGACTACGGCGCTATCGCCGATGTCATGGACGCGCTGGCCCAGTCCAAGACCCTTCGGTTCAATCTGATGACCAATCTCAAAGAGACGAAGCCTAAATGGAAAGAGGAAGGGGGACGGATCCGTTAGATGGGTGCTGTAGACGTAGAACCCAAGGCTGGTAAGGCCAAAACCGCGCTGGGCTTAAGAAAGCGCAAACGGGTTGGAATCAGGATTGATATGACGCCGATGGTTGACGTGGCGTTCCTTCTTCTCATCTTCTTCATGGTGACAACCGTGTTCCGGCGCCCGCTCGCGATGGAAGTCAACGTGCCCGAACCTGGAGCCAAAGTCGAGGTGCCGGCGAGCAACGTGATGACGATCTATCTGACGACAGAGGGAAACATCGTCTATGATGTGGGACAGCGTGGGCTCACGTCCGCCGGTTGGGATGAGTTGCGCGACATTTTCGTTCTGGAACTGGATTACAACCCCGAGCTCATCGTCCTCGTCAAAATCGACCGGAATGCCCGCTACGACAAAATGGTGGACATGCTGGACACACTCGATGAGGCCCGGGTTCAGCGGTTCAGCGTCATCCCCATGACGGAGACGGAAAAGGCTTTGATCGGAGAGGGACAGTGAAACCGTTTTCTCTAGTTAATGCGGCGCGGCTTCCGCTGACGGGTGAGCTTCATCCGTTGCATAGAGAGTTCACCCGGTGGGTGAGCTTCTCCAACGCATTGTCTCTTGTTGTAGCCGCTCTTATCTTCGCAGCGTGGTACGTGTGGTCCCACAGAACAATCGAAGATACTGGTCCCCCGCCCGGAGTTCAAATCGTCAAGTTCGCCGAATTGGGGGTTCCCCCGTCGATCACAAAGGCGACCACGCAAGCCGCGCAGCTCAATGTCGCTGCGGCGACCGCCCCGCCGTCCATTGGTATCCCGGAGCCGGTGCCCGACGAGCAGGCGCGGCAGTCGACCATCGCGACACAGGCTGAGATGTCGGACGCTCTGGCGCCGATCACCGCGAGTGAGCTCGGTCACGGCGCCGACTCCATCATCGTCAACCTCGACGGTTTCACATCCCCAAACCCGGGCGAGTTCGTCGCGTTCGATGAACTCCCGGTTCTCCTGAGCCACGAGCAGCCGCAGTATCCGGAGCTGGCGCGGGAGGCCGGGATATCCGGAGTCGTGAGGGTCAACGTGCTGGTAGGGAAGGACGGGAGGGTCAAGAGGGCGATTGCGGTCGATGGGCCCGAACTCTTCCGCGATGCCGCCATCGACGCCGCCAGGAAAGCCCGCTTCAAACCCGCGCTCCAGGGGCGCAACCCCGTGGAGGTGTGGGTGATCATTCCATTCAACTTCGAGCTGAACCTCTAAACTCGATCCGGCACTCGTCATTCCCGATGGACGCGGCTTACGCCCCTTCGTTGTGGGCCCCCGCCACTGCCTCTTCGGTCGTCTCGAACGTGTCGAAGACGAGCACCAGCTTGGTAACCACGAGGATGGAGCTGATTCTTTCTCCAACGCGGGCGAGTCTGAACCAACCTCCCCGGTTGTTGCAGGTCGTTCTCATCCGCACCAATGAGCCCAGCCCCGTACTGTTGATCCAGGAGATTTTCCCGAGGTCCAGGACGATCTTGGGAGCGCCCCTCCCGGCTACCTCGTCGATGGCCCCCAAAAGGGCCAGCGTCTCCTCTTGTCCCACCAAGTTTTTCTTGGGCGTGAGCACATGCACGTCGCCGACCGTGGAATGGTCGAAAGTCATGCGAATCTCCTTTTCGAAAGACGACATTCCGAACGCGGTCGGCCGATGAACGGCCTCGGGTCACGTTCTCGGAAGTCGAGCCCGACTCGACCGTTGGGAGCCCGCGGGGACTCGCCGACGGAATCACGCGAAAGTGCCCGATTATACGCACGAACCGATTCGAACGTCAAGAGCCGAGGTTCTTCACGCCGGACGACGCCGGGTCCACTCCAGGAGTGTTTTCGCCGACCGCACCGCAAAATCCTCCATTCGCCCCGTCCGGCTCCGCACGGAAGCGTTATGTAGGGCATGTGAACATGGATCCGTTTCTCCGCCCCCTCGATGACCTTGAAGATCTTCGCGAATTGACCCCCATTGAGCTTTCCATCCGTCACATGGATTTCAATGTCTCCGAAGGAGCGCGACCCCATCGAGTTGGTCCCGCCGTTCATCGTGCGGTCGAAATCTGTCCTCAGGAACCGTGATACGCCTCTGTCGTCGATTCTCAGCATCATGTCGTGCCACTCGAAGTTGTGTTCGCTAAAGTTGATTCCGCCCACGTACGAAATCCTGTCGTCGATCAGGACGAGCTTTTTGTGGTTTCGGTTGGGGAGCTTCGAGAGGAAGGGTCCGACGGGGTTCGTGTACGTGACTTGAATCCCGGCTCTTCTCAGGCGGTCGACCATCTGTCGGGTCTCGAGGGCCTCACGGCGCAGACCGGTGTCGAACATGTTTTGCGGCCAATACAAGAATCGGTCGCTCAAGACGAGTTTCGACCAGGAATCAATCAGAATCTCGACGTCGACCGGCCGGATCGACAACAACGCGTCGGCGAGCATCTTTCCTGCCCGGTCACCCTCGAACGTGTATGTTTGCACGCAAACGGAATGTCTGGCGGAAAGAATATCCTCGCGCAAGGCCAGAATTCGGTTGAATCGATGAGAAGTTCCAGTCTCATGTCGGGTGCGGGCGTCTCTCGAGTTACGGCAGGGAAACGGCTCATGGTCCGGTCCTCCACCCGGTCCGATAGTAACCGATGAGGCCCGTGCTTCTCAATAGCCAGCTCTCCCCCGAACTCTTCCCCGAGAGACCGGTCTCGTCCGACGAGTCGCGCCAGGACTGCGGCGGTCCTCTTCCTTTTCTCTCGCCTCGCAGGATTTTATGGACTGCTTCTCGCCCGAGGGCTATGATGGCCGCCATCCGGTTTTGTTGGGGGACTTTCCACTCAGCGTCCAGGGGTTTGATTCCGAATGCTGACCGGCAAGTTGACACCGAGTCGAAAACTGAGGTGTGTCTTGAAGCTTGTCAAGACCACGGCCCTGAGGCGGCCGCGGCTGGTCAATTTGGAGGTGACGAAGTTCTGTAATGCCAGGTCTGATAACCCTTCGCTGACGCAGCCAGACTCACGAGACAACCTGCCGGCTTCGTTGCGAAGCGTCCCCTGGTGGAAACAGAGATCCGAAACCGTCAAAGGATGGGCGAAGCATGACGATCGAACTCAAGCCACGAAAGATGGTCGTATTTCTCTTCACCATCGTGGGCCTCGTCGTTGTGGCGAACGCACTGGCGCTTATATCGACCTTTGTGTTTGGCCGTAACTACGTCCACGGACTGGTCCCTCTTTTCAGTGTGGACAAGGAGGAGAACGTACCCACCTACGTCGCCTCGGCGATGTGGTTGATCAGCGCCATACTCGCCTTCTCCATCGCAGCCGCGGAAAGGATCAGCCGCCGGAGCTATTTGTACTGGGGTGGGCTCTGTCTGATTTGCCTTTACATCTCGGTGGATGAGTTCACCGCCTTCCACGAGCGCGTCGTGAACACCTGGGTGCGCGGCCCGTCTCCCCAGTCGTTCTTCGTCTCGTGGGTGCTGGTGTACGGTTTTGTTGTCGTGGCTGTGGCCCTTGTGTTTGGGCGTTTCGTGCTGAAACTGCCGAGCGAGATCCGGCGCCTCATCATCATCGCCGGAGTGATTTACGTGGTCGGCGCCATGGGGTTCGAGGAGCTGAGCGGTGTCTATCTCACAACGCATGGTGGGCATTGTGGCGTTGGGTATTATCTGTCCACTTTTGTCGAGGAAACACTGGAGATGACGGGGATCGTGACGCTCATCTACGCGCTGTTGTCCTACGCGGCGAAGTACGCGGGGGGTGGCGGTCTCACACTCCGAATAGGTTCCTCGCGCGCGGATTGAGAGAACCTCTCGTCAGCGAAAAATGAAAGACTCCCGGCACATTCACTTGTGTCGGGAGTCTTTTGGTGTTGGTAGCGGGGGTAGGATTCGAACCTACGACCTTTGGGTTATGCTTACCACTACAGCTTTCGCTGCCCTAGACGGTTTGTGGTCTGGACTTTCCCTTCACCCTCAACCCTCGCTGCGAGAGTTGTTAGGGTGCCTGCCATCAAGTCTCTACACCTTCTCTGATGCGCTCAGAGCTTGGCTCGGGATTACCCCGCCAGCGGTTTCCCCGACTTTGACAGGTGATCGCACGCGAGTTTCCTCGCGTGCCGCCCATTGCGAGATCAGATTCCAAGCGTCGCGGTATTCGGCGGAACGTGGCTTTCGCTGACGCCTGTGAGCTTCGACGCAGTGTATCCCACTGCCGTAGCTAACGAACACCTCGGAAGGGAAGACATAGAAGACGTCGAAGTCCTCTATGTACATCAAAGCGAAATCGAAATCACTCGCCTTGTACGCTTCTCGAACCATCTGCCGACGATTTGTTTTCGTCCTTCGGTTATCAGCGACGTAGTTACCGGTCCTCTTGTCAAGCCACGCATACTTCACTTGGATCTTGACCACAGCGCCGTCTACGTCGAAAACTAGATCATACGGCAGTCGGTCACCGACGGGGTCCAAGACTCCCCAGCCACGCTTGAGAGCTCCGAACACCGCCGCTTGTTCAGCGACGTCTCCCTTCAGTTTCGTGTCCACCCTGATCCTGCAGCTTGAGCCCAACGAGCTACCAGACTGCTCCACCCCGCGTCAATGCTGACGTTTATGTATAGCCGTTATATATGCTGACTGTCAAGGGCAGAAAAAAACGGTATTGGGCAGGCGTTTCTCGGTCGGCGCGTTGCCCGGCAAAACCCGAAGGTGGAGCCCCCCGCCTACTCCTCCCCCTCCTCCTTCTCCTCCGGCCGAACGAGTCTGTACACCCGGTCACCGGGGGAGACGTACCCGTATAGCTCCCGCCCGAGCTTCTCCATCATGAAGGAATCGCCTTTCAGACGGTTGATTTCCTTCTGAAGTTTGTCGATATCAAAAGTCACCGTGGCCACATCCGTCGTGAGCTGGGTCTTTTCCTTTTTCAACGCCATGATCCGGATGGCTCCGGCATCGCCGAGAACGAAAGCGTAGAGCAGCGTGGCGAGAGCGACGAAAAACAGAAACTTCTGGAGGCCGTCGCTGATCTCGGCGTGGTGCTGGTAAAACGTTCTGAGAAACGGATACTGGCTGAGGTCGCCTCCCGAGGTGATGGGCCGTCTCGGACCGTTGGAGCCGCTCGGTTTTGAACCGCGATGGGCTCCCGGCGCTTCCCAGTATTTCATTCGAAGTCCCCCTCTTTTCCACGTGACCACGCCCGACACAAAAACCGACATCACCACTTGAAGTAGAACACCTCGTTGCCCGGATACGACGCGACGCTCCCGAGTTCCTCCTCGATTCTGAGGAGCTCGTTGTACTTGGCGATGCGCTCGCTTCGCGACAGACTCCCAGTCTTCATCTGTCCGGCGTTCGTGGCTACGGCGACGTGGGCGATGGTTGAATCCGATGTTTCACCGCTCCGGTGCGAGATGACGCACGTGTACCCCGCGCGCTTCGCCGTTTCGATGACATGGAGCGTCTCGGTGAGCGTGCCGATCTGGTTCAGTTTGATGAGGATCGAGTTCGCGATGCGGTTGGCGATGCCTCTTCTCAAACGCGAAACGTTGGTGACGAAGATGTCGTCGCCGACGAGCTGGATCTTCGACGCCAGGCGTTCGCTCAGCACTTTCCACCCGTCCCAGTCGTCCTCAGCGCACCCGTCCTCGATGGACACGATGGGGTACTGATCCACCCACGCGGAGTAGAGGTCGACCATCTCCTCGCTCGACCGGACCGCGCCGCCATCGGTGCGGCAGACGTACTTCCCGTCCTTGTAGAACTCCGACGCGGCGACATCGAGAGCAATAGAGATGTCGACGCCCGGGCGGTACCCCGCTTTGTCGATCGCTTCGAGGATGCACTCGATCGCCTGGTTGTTGGCGCTGAACTGCGGGGCAAATCCCCCTTCGTCGCCCACAGAGGTGCTCAATCCCTTGGATCGCAGTAACGCCTTGAGGGCGTGGAATGTCTCGGCCCCCATGCGAAGCGACTCGGAGAAACTCACCGCGCCGAGCGGCATGATCATGTATTCCTGGACGTCGAGATTGTTGTCCGCGTGGATGCCGCCGTTGATGACGTTCATCATCGGGACGGGGAGCGTCCTCGCCGCCACCCCGCCGATGTACTGGTACAGGGGAAGTCCCACCGCCTTGGCGGCCGCTTTGGCCATTGCGAGCGACACGCCGAGCATCGCGTTCGCGCCGAGTTTGGATTTGTTCTCGGTCCCGTCGAGTTCGATCATCACCTGATCGATGTACGTCTGGTCGGTGGGGTCGAGGTCGAGAATCTCGGGAGTGATGATCTCGTTGACGTTTCGGACGGCTTTGCTCACGCCCCTCCCGAGGTACCGTTCCTGGTCCTCGTCGCGGAGCTCCATCGCCTCGTGGATCCCCGTGGACGCGCCCGAAGGGACGGCCGCCCGTCCGAGCGCCCCGCCTTCGAGACCGACCTCGACCTCGACGGTGGGGTTCCCCCGCGAATCGAGGATCTCGCGCGCGTGGATGTATTCGATCGATGCGGTCATGTGGGAGATCCTTTCATCCGGCATTCGTCGGCGAACGTTGCGACAAGGTCCAACTGCGAAGAACGAAACTAACTGTAGAAACACGAAAACGTTTGTGTCAAGCTAATTTGGGGTGATGACCTGCCAGATCGGCATCATCGGCTTCGAACGGAAACATCGTAGTGAGAGAAGACGATCGAGAGCTCATCGCACAAGCTCGGAAGGGAGACGAAAGGGCCTACCGGGCCTTGCTTTCGAAATACGAGCGCGCCGTCTACAACATCTGCTTCAAGATGGTGAGAAACAAGGAGGAGGCGAGAGACCTCGCTCAAGAGGCTTTCATGAAGGTCTTCTCGATGCTCGACCGGTACGACCCGTCGTTTGCCTTTTCGAACTGGCTCCTGAAGATCACGTCGAACTTGTGCATCGACGCGAAGCGCAAGCGGCGGATCGCGACGCTACCCATGGATGAACCGATCCGTAGCGCGAAGGGCGAGCTCGAGCGTCAGTATCCATCGCCGCAGGACTCCCCGGACAAGGCGCTCCTCAAGAAAGAGCGGATGAAACTCCTTTCTCAGGCGATCGAGAGTCTCCCGCCTCACTACAGAATCATGATCGTGTTGAGACACCAGGAGGATCTCTCCTACGAGGAGATCGCCCAGGTTCTCGAGCTTCCCCTCGGGACGGTCAAAGCAAGAATTCACCGCGCGCGTGAGATGCTCAAGAACTTCCTGGAGGGTCCGGGTTTCTGGTAGGTGTTTATATGTCAGCCTGTTACGCCGTTGCGACGCGGGGTTCGAGAGTTTTTTGCGCCTCCCAAGCGGCGACGAGGCTGGTTTTCGGCGAACCTTGGTCGACAGTTTTTCGTAGTACTTAGCGGGTGATGACCATGAGGAAAATCGTTGGGTACGGTCCGATACGCGAATGCCGGTGGCCGATTATGCTTCCTGCCGTCGCGGCGCTTCTCGTCGTCCTTTGGACGACGCAAAACGTCCACGCCCGGTCCTCCACCTTGGAAGAGCAGGAAACACGGACCGTCAAAGTCGAGACGGAAACCAAAATCTACGTCAAGAACGCGCGGGGCAAGACGATCATCGTGGGCCGCAAAGACGCGATCGCCGTGACAATCCGGGCCTCGAAAACCGTCCGCGCCAGGGACGCTAAGACGACCGCCGCGTGGATGAAAGAGCTCGGGTTTACCACCGAAACCGACGGCGATCAGATCTCCGTCGTCTTGCATCATCCGCCGAGAACGGAAGAAGGGGGGAGCTTCTGGACGCTCGTCAGGCGGATCAATGACCGGGCGTATATCGATCTCACGATCGAGGTGCCCAGCGCGTTCGACGCGAAAGTGTCGAGCACCAGTGGAGACGTCCAGATCACGTCGCTCGAAGGCGGCGTGAAGCTCTTCGGAAGCAGCGGGGACGTGTTTCTCAAGGGGATCGGCGGGACGGCGTTGGTGGAGCTTTCGAGCGGCGACGTGGATGCCGGTGCGATCGGCAAGGATCTTCATATCCGCATGTCGAGCGGCGACGCGGTCGCTCGAGACATCGGCGGGTCGGTGTCCGTCCAGGGAACGAGTGGTGACGCGGAGGTCTACGACGTGGGCGGGGACGCGACCGTGGAGCTTTCGTCCGGAGACCTCACTCTCGAAGGATGCCGCGGCAACGTGTCCGCGTTGGCGTATTCGGGCAACATCGGGATCGACGATGTAGAGGGAGCCGTCGACGCCCGCACGGCGAGCGGCGACATCGATGTGACGCTCACCCCCGTGGGCGCGAAGGAACATCTGCTCGAGTCATCGAGCGGTGACGTGGACGTCGCATTTCACACGCGCGAAGGATACGGTTTCCTGCTCGAAGTCGATACGGGGAGTGGGTCCATCGAAGGCGATCTCGACATCAAGCTGGACGAGATCTCGAGGAAAACGCTCAAGGGTGTCGTGGGAAAAGGCGGAGGCCGTGTGTCGATTGAAACCGCCAGCGGCGATATTCGTATTAGCCAGATAGGGAAGTGAGCACCCAACCGACATGGATTGCGAGAAGGCATATTCGATGATCCACGATTTCCTCGACGGGACGATGAATCCCGACGAAGAAAAGGGGTTCGACCGTCACTTGGCCGGGTGCCCGGCGTGTGCGCGGGAACTCAGGGCCTACCGGGCGCTCAACACTGTTCTCGATGGGATGGAGCTCGAGAGCGTGCCCGAGGGTTTCGCAGAACCGGTCGTCCGTTTCTTGAGAGCGACAGGCCGGATCCGCGAGCGTGTGACGGCGGAACGGAGCAGCCGCGTGTGGGCGTGGGTTTTTGGGTGGATTCCTCCACGGCTGAGGGTTTCCGCCGCGGCCGCCGCCCTGCTCGTCGTTGCGTTGTCGGCGGTTTCGATCACTTCCGGGCGTTTCCAGGGTTTTGTCGTGAAGAGCACCGTCGCGGCGGCCAAGGCCTATATCGACGTGCACCAGACGGTGTCGAATGTTGAGGTCCTCGATGGAGTCTCCCAAGGGCTGCAGAGGGACATGAGGACGGCGAAAACCGTCGCGGGCGCGGTATATCTGTTGCTCGCCGTTGCCGGACAGCCCTACATGATCCCCGCGCTCCTCATGGTTCTCATGATCACGCTGTGCGTGTGGTGGTACGTCAAAACGATCCGCGGAAGGAGTACTCAGCATGCGTCGTACTGTTTCTAAGCCGTTCGGGTTCGCGGCCGTTGTGGCTGTTGTGATCCTCCTGGTGACGGTGGGATTGTGGGCGTGCCGGCCGGTGTGCAAGGGGCTGTTCTGCGCGGCGGCGACGGCGCTCGCCCAAACCGGGCAAGGCGATGGATCTCGAGGTGACGCGGACACGGCGCAGGCCGCACCCGAGGAACGGTCGAAAACCGGGGAAAAAACTGCGGAGGGGACGAAGAAGCCGGAAAAAGGCAGTGTGAATATACGGATCGATGAGAGCGGGATACGGATCGAGAGAGCCGAGGATGAAGGGGGCGAAGCCGACACATCGGGGAGCCGGATCATCTTTGACAAAGGACAGTGGTCGCGCGTCGCAGGGAAGTGGCAGTACAAGGAGAAGGGTGAGGATATCGTCAGGTTCGGCGAAGATGTGACCGTGACCGACCAGGAACTCGTCCGCGGGGATGTCGTCGTGTTTGGCGGTGATGCGTCGATCGCGGGGAAAGTCGTGGGGGACGTCGTGGTCATCATGGGTAACGCCCGCGTCACGTCGGGAGCGGAAATCAACGGGAACATGGTGGTCATCGGCGGAACGCTCGACGAGCAGCCGGAAGTGATCATTCACGGCGAACGGGTCGTGCTCAAGGACCTCAAGATCTCTCTCGGGAGTTTCCCGTTCGGATTCGGACACCACCCGGGGCCTTTCGATTTCTTCTCGACGACGGCGAAGTTCTTCGTCAGCCTCGTTCTCTTTTTTCTTGTCGTGCTTTTCTTGAGAGGCCGAGTGATCCGCAGTCACGAGCACCTCGTCTCGGGCGTGCCCAAGAGCTTTGGCACGGGATTTCTCGTGGCGTTCATCGGCGTGTTCGTGATCCCGATCCTGTTTCTTATTCTCCTGGTCACGATCATCGGCATCCCGCTCGCGTTGGTCCTCGTGGCGAGCTGTATCGCGATTTTCTTTGTGGCCGACACGGTGTTCGTCTACGCGCTGGGGTCGAAGGTCAGCGAGAAGCTCAACTTCCAGACGACGAACCCCTTCGCGATCGTGCTGGTGGGGACGGCGGTGCTCTATCTGCCCGGACTCCTTGGGTTCGGGTTCTCGCTGCTCCCGTTCGGCGGGTTCCTCGGCGGGTTCTTCAAAGTGATCGGAGTTCTGCTCGGCATTTTCGCGTTCCTCTGCGGGCTGGGTGCGTTGTTTCTCAGCCGTTTCGGCGCCCGCAGTGTGCCCGCTCCCGCTCCTTCGCCCGGGCCGGTTTCACCCCAGTAGGCGCGCCTTACTCGGGGTACCGGTGTGCCGGCGAAGTTCGCCGCGCGGGGATTTGCGCTTTGCAAACGAGCCGCTCAGCTATTAACGTAACTACATGGTGGTAGGTAGGCCCTGTGCGGTTGCGTGTCTCATCATTATTCTTCTCTCCTGCGTTTCTTCTCCCCTCGAAGCCGAGCTGGCTCCTATCGATGAAGCGAAGATCTCGTGGGCCTATGGAATGGTTGTCGACTCGGTGACCGTGAAGGGAAACAAAAACACAAAGACCTACGCGATCCTCCGCGAGATGGAAACACAGCCCGGGGATCTGCTCGATCCGACGACGATCCGCCGGGATATCCGTTTTGTCAGCGACATGACGCCGTTCGCGAGCGTCGAGATGCGGGCGGATTCGCTCGCGCCCGGTCACTGCGCGCTGCGGATCGACGTGCGGGAACGGTCGGGAATCCTGATCAGGGCGGTTCTGCCGCAAGTGAAGTACGACTTCGAGAGCGGCTTCACGTACGGTATCCGTTGGAACGATCAGAGTTTCAGGGGGCGTCTCCAGGACTTATCCGTGTCGTACATGCGAAACGAGCAAGACGACGACGCGGTCAACGTCGGCTGGTCGACGCCTTGGGTCGGCTGGAAACATATCTCGGTGGGAACGGGGGCCGCGTATTTCAACCGCGGCGACGTGCCCCCGGAGATCAGCGTGCTCGAACGGTTCGATGTGTCCGGTTATGTCGGCATTCCGTTGACCGAGAGCCGGATCACGTTCTCCCAGCTTCTCTTCAGTATGAGTTTTGACAAGTCGCGGACCGGGGGCCAGGAAGCGGATGGGCAGACCGTGGAGACAGAGGAAAAGGAAGTCTCGGTCTCTCCGCTTGTCGGATGCCGGTTCGACAGCCGGGACAGCAGCCTCCGTCCGACGACCGGCCGGGTGTTCGGCGCATCGGTCCGCGCGACCTACCCGTTCGACGACAGCCGGAATGTGTACTACCGTTTCGTCAACGAGGTGCGGCAGTTCGTGGGGTTCGATGAGAAGTCGGTCCTGGCCTTACTCTCCCATTTCGACTACCAGTTTGGAGACTTTCCGGGGTATTCCTACCTCAGGCTAGGCGGTTCCGAGTCGCTCCGGGGCCATCCCGCGAGCCGTTTCAAGGGGTATCACCGCTGGTATCAGACGGTCGAGTGGCGGTATCAGTTTCTCCCGCGAACGGTGTTTTCGCTCCCCATCGTCCACGAGTTTGACATCCGGATGGGGCTCGTGACTTTTGTCGATACCGGTATCGTCTGGTACGGATCGGACGACTTCGGGCTCGACAACTTTCACGGCACGGGCGGCGTCGGTCTCAACATCTTCTCTCCCATCCAGGATGTCCTTCGTCTGGAGTTCGGCTTCAATCTCCACGGCGACCACCGGTTCCACGCGGACACCGGGATACGATTCTAATCATCCCTCGCGTGGGCTTTGGTGGTGGGCGAGTTCCCCCAAGTTCGTACTCTGTCGTGGGCTAAAACCCCCAGAAAACCTGGCGGTTTTGGGATCGGTTACGTTCGATTCCGCATCCTGTTGCACAATCTGTTTTGCCAGGGGTGTGAAGTGACGTCGCTTTTATGTTGCAGTACAGGGAATTACGGCGCCCAAACTCCACGGTTTTTTTCAGTCGCGGGATTCAGAGGGTGTGCTTCTTTGCAGGGAACACCGGTTGCAGACCAGTGGGATAGACAGATCTTGAGAATTATACGAGAAATCGAATTATATCTGAATCTCAATCATCCGTTTCTTATCCACACTCGAAATCCCAGTAGCCGTGATGACCATCAAGCTCGAGACGCTTCGACGGGCCGCGGTATTTTTCTTTCCGGCGGTGGTGTTCGCCGTGGGGGCTCCCTCCGCGTGGACTTCGACAGGCGAAGAGGGAGTCATCACGGTCCGGCTCGCCAACGGGATCAACGCGCGTGTGTTCCCCTCGGAGTATCTGGCCGGGCAAATCGTCACCACGTTGAACCGGGGAATCCTCCGGCTCGACGGAGGCGAGTACTTCACCCTCATCACAGACATCAACGATCCGTCGATCACCAACAAGGGCGACGGCCGGTTCCATCCTTTTAGCACGGAGGTCGTTCTCGACTGCCTCGACCAGATCGAATACCCCGGGATGAACGTCGAGGTCGACGTGTATCTGCTCCCGTATCCGCGTTTCGACATGCTCTCCAGTTCCGCGAGCGGGCGGCACGTGTTCCTGTGTCCGCAGGTGCTGGAGATTTCGCGCGAAGGGGCGGCGTATATCGTTTCTCACGAGTTGGGGCACGTTTTCCAGTACCGTCATTTTCCCGAAGCGCTCGCGGACCGTTGGGACGACTATCGACGGATTCGGGGTATCGAGGACGCAACGAGGTTCTCGAATACCGGACAACACGCCTATCGCCCGCGTGAGATTTTCGCGGAAGACTTCCGTGTCCTTTTCGGAGGCCCCGCCGCGTACTTCGGGGGACGGGTCGAAAATCCCGACGTTCCGTTGCCCGTGACGGTCGCAGGGCTCGAGGAGTTTTTTCTTGGATTGACGACAAAAGCGGCTGGATCGCCGGTCATCGTGAGTTTCAACAATTTCCCGAATCCGTTCAACCCGCAGACGGAGCTTCGTGTGGAACTCGGCGCCGACTTTTCGACCGCAGGCAAACCCGTGACGGTCAGGATCTACGACGTCACGGGCGCGCTCGTGCGTGAGCTGTTCGCGGGGCGTCCGGTGGGACCGGAACTCCGCGTGATCTGGAACGGTCGCGATCAACAAGGGAGGCAAGTGGCGAGCTCGACCTACTTCGGCGTGGTCGAGGCGGGAAGCGCCCGGATGACGACAAAGCTTTTGATGATCAAATAACCGATCTCACTGGCGCCCGTGTGCCGGGTTTCCGCAGCGGCGCGCGCTACCCCCCGCGTCGCTGCGTGAGTCCCGAGACGTACCGACCGCACCATGCCGTTCAGGAGTTGCGTACAACACGCAGCCCGACCAGTGGGAGGAACCGAAAAAGATCCCTCCTCTCGCGAATCCTAGGTTCCTTCCGCTGGTTTTTTTTGGGGGGCAAGACTCTCGGTCCAGAGCTGGCCGCACGCGGCGAAGATGTCCGGCCCCTTGCTCCTGCGGACCGTCAGAGTCGGCGAGTAGGGAAGAAGTGCCCGGATGAACGCCTGAAGCTCGTCTTCGCTCTGCGCCTCGAACCCGCCATCCCGCCCGGGATTGTAAGGGATGAGGTTTATCTTGAAAGACCCGCGGCGGGCGATCTTGCCGAGCCTGCGGGCATCCTCGGTTGACGTGTTCTGCCCGCGAAGAAGGACGTACTCCAGCGTCACGCGGCGGCCGCTCTTCTCGGCGAAATAGCGGGCGGCGTCGATGACCTCGTCGATCGGGTACCGCGACACCGCGGGCATGAGTTCGCGTCTCTTCGCGTCCGTCGTTGCGTTGAGAGAAAGCGCGAGCGAGCACTTCAGACCCTCGTCGGCGAGATTCTTCATCCGCCGAGGGAGCCCGGAGGTCGACACGGTGATCCGTTTGCTCCCCAGCTCGAACCCCGGTGCGGTGTTGAGAACGAGGACGGTGGCGACGACCGATCGGTAGTTGAGGAGCGGCTCCCCCATCCCCATGAACACGATGTTCGCCTTTTCCATCTCTTCCCCGCACTCTTTCTTCAGGCAGCAGATCTGGTCGAGGATCTCTCCCGCGGTGAGGTTCCGCCGGAACCGCCCTTTGGATGTCTGGCAAAACCGGCAATCGAGGGGACAACCGACCTGGCTCGACACGCAGAACGTGATTCGTCTCTCGTGCCGCATGAGCACCGACTCGACGCAGTTGCCGTCGTGGAGTTCGAAGAGATACTTCTTTGTGCCGTCGATCCTCGATACCTCCGCGGATACACGCCGGAACGAACTGAGGAGCGCCCTGTCGCGGAGGCTCTCGCGAAAGCCGAGCGGAAGGTCGGTCATCTCGGTGAAGTCGCCGGCGAGCTTCTCGTACAGCCACGATGCGAGCTGCCGAAATCGATACCGCGGCTCCCCGAGCGACTCCACCCAGGCGTCGAGCTCGGGGAGAGAAAGACACCGGAGATGGGTTTTTCCGTCGACGATCGAAGGGTCTTCGTGGACGTGCATCGGACTCTCCATGAACACTCTGCAGTTGAACGCGCTCCGAAGAAACCGGTGACGGCAGAGCCGGCGGCCAGACCGGAACGGGGAAGCGCAAGCGGCCGGACGCACTCCCATTTTGCCGTAGCCAATCCGCTATTCATTATGATATGAAAAAGAGAACCGAAAAATCCAATCCCATTATCGAAACCCCGTGAGTTTATGCCAAAAACCGTTCTGGTTGCCGACGACGAAAAGGGAATTCGAGACGTCCTCAAAAGGCTCCTCGAGTACGAGAGATACCGCGTCGTTCTCGCCGAGGACGGGGTCGAAGCGCTCCACGCAGCCGAAAACGAACTCGTCGATCTCGTCCTGCTCGACATAAAAATGCCGGCGATGGACGGGATGGACGTGCTTTCACGTTTGCACCAGAGCCAGCCGGGTCTTCCCGTCGTCATCATCTCCGGCCACGGCACGATACAGACGGCCGTCGAGGCCACACGTCTTGGCGCCTTCGACTTCATCGAGAAACCGATCGATGCCGATCGCATCCTCCTCGTGATACGCAACGGGCTCGCCCAACGGAGGCTGGTGACGGAGAACATCTCGCTCAAGGCGGAGGTCGAGCGGAGAACCCGTATCATGGGTGAACACCCTGACATGCTCGCCATCATGGAGACGCTCAAGAAAGTCGCACCGACGAACGCGAGGATCCTCATCATCGGAGAAAACGGAACCGGCAAGGAGCTCGTCGCGCGGGCGATCCACGAGATGAGTCCGCGGGCGAAGGAGGCGTTCATCGAGGTCAACTGTGCGGCGATCCCCGAGGAGCTCATCGAGAGCGAGCTCTTCGGGCACGAAAAAGGCGCGTTCACGGGTGCGGTGTCCCGCCGTATCGGCAAGTTCGATCTGGCCGACGGCGGCACGCTCTTTCTCGACGAAGTGGGCGACATGAGTCACTCCGCCCAGGCGAAGGTGCTCCGCGTCCTTCAGGAGTCGCAGTTCGAACGCGTCGGTGGGACGGAAACCCGTCGCGTCGACGTTCGAGTGGTTGCGGCGACGAACAAGGATCTTCAGAAGGAGAGCCAGGCGGGGAATTTCCGTGAAGACCTCTATTATCGATTGAACGTGGTCCCCGTCACGATCCCGCCGCTTCGCAAGCGGATATCCGACCTCCCGGTCCTCGTCGATCATTTCCTCTGGGAGACGTCGCAGGAACTGGGTCAGAAGCCGAAGAAGATGACCCAACGGGCCATCGCGGAACTCATGGAGTACAACTGGCCAGGGAACGTGCGTGAGCTCGAAAACCTCATCGAACGGGTCGTGATTCTCACCCCGAAACCCACGATCGATGTCGAGGACCTCCCGATCCTTGGGCCGGTGAAGAACCTCGAGGAGCAGTTCCTGGAGAAAGAGACGTACAATGACTTCAGAGAGGCGGTCGAGAAGGAGTTCTTTCTCCGCAAGCTCCGCTCACACGGGTACAACGTCAGCAAAACGGCCCGGAGGCTTGGAATGCAGCGGAGCAATCTCTACAAAAAACTGGAAAAGTACGGGATACCGTACAAGAAAGCGAGAGAGGACGAAGAGGACGACTAAAAGGGTGCCTCCGCGCTTGACAATACTTAACGCTAGAGTTTATATTAGATTAGGTAGCGACGCGCTCCCAACGCGTTGGTGATCCTCTTCCTACGAGGAAGGCACTGGAAGGAGATGATGGTCGGATGAGACGAGCAGCCATGTTTATCGCCGCAGCCGTCCTGGCTCTGGTGCTCGTGTACCCCGCCGCCACGCCTTCTGCCGGCTCCCCTGGTTCCCGGGACTTACCCACCATACAGATCATAACGCCGCAGTCGGGCGACGGAGGCCTGGCAAACAGCGGGGACGAGGGGGACGCAGACGACCTCGCCGGTCTCAAAAGTCGGAGGGACAAGCCCATCGGGTCTTCGGTCCAGTCCGATTTCGTGATTCAGGCTAGGTTGGCGGCCAAGGTTTGGCAGATGTACTTTTTCGTTCTTGGGTTGTACAGGTAGCGAAACTGAACCGCTGCCTGCAGCACTGACATAACTCGATCCTGGTTCGAAAAATGTCTAACGCACGGGACGATAAAGACGGGCTTAAGCACAACGGACGGTGGAGGAAGTCTGAATCGGTTGTCTCGCCCAGCGAGGAAATCGGTCAGATGCACTACTCGACGGAGAACTATTCCACCGCGATCGAGTATTTCACCAAAGCGCTCGAATCTCCTGATCTCAAAGACTTCCCCGATCGGTTTCGGATTTATCTCCGTTTAGGCGACTGCTACAGGAGAAAAGGAAACTACAAGGAAGCCTGGCAGCTTCTCGAAAAGGCGAGGACCATCCTCGGTGATGACGCGCCTGCGGAAGTTCTGGGCAAAGTCGATTACCGCGAGGCATACATACTGCTCGCGCAGGGCAACTACGATGAGGCGCTGAGGATCGGTTTCAGCGCCTACCGCCGCTTGAAACACTCCAACGAGCACAGCGAAGTTGCGGACGTCCAGCTCCTCGTGGCGAACTGCTACCACCGTCTCGGTATGGCCGGTGAGGCGGAGGACTTCTTTATGGATGCCCTCTCGTCCTACCGGCGGGTCGAGGACAGGATCGGAATCGCATACGTTTACAACAACCTCGGACTGCTCCACAAGAACGCGTGCCGGTGGAACCGCGCGCTCGCTTCGCTCTCGAAATCGCTCGAACTCGCAAAGTCCCTGGGGCTCACCCAGCACCTCATCCGCGTCCAACTCAACATCGGCGTCGTCTACGCCAAGCTCCGGCGCTTCACGGACGCGTTGAGCGCGTTCTCCAACGCGGCCACGATGGCTGAGCGTCTCGGCGATCAAGACAAGCTCACGAAGGCGATCCTGATGCAGGGCAGGACGTACACGGCGTGCGGGGAGTTCTGCAAGGCGGAGAAACTCATTCTTCGCGGCCAGGCCCTGGCTAACGACCTCGGGTACGGCCGTGAATCCGTGCTGGCCGACGAGTACCTTGGCGAGCTGATGATCGCGCGGGGCCGGTTTGAGGAGGCGCTCGTCAACCTGTCGAACGCCTTGAAGAAAGTGAAACAGCTCGCGCCGGAAGGCGACGCGGCCGCTGAAATCGTCCGGAGACTGGCGGACGTATATTATACCCTCAACGATCTTGGAAAAGCGGCAAAGGCGGTCGATGAAGGCCTGGTGATCGCAGACAGCTGCGGCGAACTCTACGAGATCGGATATCTCTACCGGACGCGGGCGCTCTGCCAGCTTCGGTCGGGCGAAGTCGAAGGCGCGATCGAGAGCCTGAACAAGAGCATCGAGATGTTCGAGACCCATGGGAATCCGTACGAGAGACTCCGCTCGCAGCAGAGGCTCGGCCGGATCTACCTGAGAAAAGCCAACCAGGAGTCCCTGCTCAAGGCGAAACGGATATTCAACGACACGATCATCGGATTCGCCGGTCTCGAGGAGCCGAAAGAGCAGGTCCTCTCGCAGGTGCTTCTCGCCGCAGTGGAAGAGCGCCTGGGCAATCTCGACGATGCGCTCCTGGCCACGTACGAAGCGGCGCGTCTGTCGGACGAAGAACGCAACGTCAGGTTCCAGAACTTGCTGCGGTCGATGCGGGTGCGGATCGAGGGGAAGATGGCGCGCGACACGCGCCGTGTCCTCGAACAGATACCGATGTTCGGCGATATACAGAGCGGATCCCGTTCCCGCGACAAACTCGTCTCGGGTCTCGTTTCATCGCTCAAGCTGATCATCGGCAGGCTCCACGCGCAGAGCGGTTTTGTCGCCATCCCCGGCGCCCAGGGCAAGGGGGTCGATCTCGTGGCGATCGAGAACTTCGATCGCCGGGACGCGAAGTCGCTGCTCGGATGGTACACCGCGCACCCCGGCCGTGGTGCGGCGGAGAACGGCCATGGGCTGGTCGTCACCGAAGGCGATCGCGAGCCCGGGCTTCACGATTTCCGCCGGAGGTTTCAGGGCCGCCTGGGTACGCTCGTGTTCCAGGGTCTCGGGTTCGAAAACGACGACCTCGGTGTCATCTTCATCCACCACGAGAGAGAAAACAACAACACCCCGATCGGGCAGGACGCTCTCCATTTCCTGGGCGCGTATGCGCGGCTGATCTCGCTCTCGGTTTACGAACTCATCCGCAACGAGCGCCGCGAGCCAAAGGCGAAACCCGCGGCGAGCGGTTTCGAGAGCATCTTGACCGACAACAACGAGATGATCAAGCTTCTCAACCTCTCGGAGCGTGTGGCTCACTCCAACGCGACGGTTCTGCTCCAAGGTGAGACGGGGACGGGCAAAGGGCTCATCGCGTACGCGGTTCACCTCTTGAGCGAGAGGCGCGAAAAGAACTTCGTCCACGTCAACTGCGCGGCGATGCCCGAAACGCTTCTCGAGTCGGAGCTCTTTGGCCACGTCAAGGGGGCCTTCACCGGCGCCTACGCGGACAAAGAGGGGCTGCTCACAAAGGCGCACGGCGGGACGATCTTCCTCGACGAAATCGGAAAGACATCGTTGGCCATGCAGGGCAAACTCCTCCAGTTCCTGGACACGAGCAAGATACGAAGGGTCGGCTCGAACGATCTCGAAACGGTTGACGTGCGCGTGATCTGCGCATCGAAGGCCGACCTCATGACGCTCTGCCAGGAGGGACGGTTCCTCGAGGACTTTTTCTACCGGATCAACGACTTTCCGCTGACGGTTCCTCCGCTCCGCCGCCGGAAAGAAGACATACCGCTCCTGTTTTTCCACTACCTCCGGAAACATTCGCGAGAGGTCAACAAGGTTTTGACGGATGTGTCCGACGAGGTGATGAGTCTCCTTCAGAGCTACTACTGGCCCGGCAATGTCCGCGAGCTCGAGAAGCTCGTCAAACGCGCCGTGATCCTGGCCGACGACGGCGAGGTGATCGGTGTTCAGCACCTGCCGCCCGATGTCGCTCACGCGCCCAAGGGCGCCGACGGGGGCCCGAAGAGGATCACCACGCTGCGCGATCAGATCGCGGATCTCGAGAGACGGGAGATCCTGGGCGCCCTCGAGAGGTGCGCGTGGAACAAGTCTCGTGCGGCGATCGAGCTCGGGATGAGCTATCCGAGCCTCCTCTCCAAGATCAAGCGGTACCGGATCCGCACGTATTAAATCTTTTTATAAACGTTTCGTAGTTGCACTAACCGCTATTGTTGCGGACGGTTCCGTCATTGCTCCGTCAGCACGGTGTTCGTGTCTTTAACAAACGTCTTTTTACGCCGTCCCGCGGGGTCGGTCGGACTTCCCTCCGCTGCTGCATCTTCCTATTTTACAATGGGTTGGAAAAGCGCTCTTTTCGGTGTGGAAGGGCGGTGTGGCACGGCGCTTGCCTTGAGGAATCCATGGAAGTCATCCCGTGCGTAAGGAACTTCCAACTGGTGGGGGAAAAGGATTCTTGGGGACCCGGTCCCCAAGAATCCACGTCCCGAGATCGGAGCCGAGAAAAGTCCAGCAGCTTTTCTCAAAGAACACGCGACCGCGAGGTTGCACTCACGCTGACGTTCACAGACTCCAGAGGCAGAGCTTGCCAGCTATGCGGAGTCCGTTAATTTCGAGAGGTGGGGTCTCGAACATTAACTCCTGGAGCTGTGAACGTCAGTTTTTTTGTCCCTCCATTTGTTCACGGCCGGTCTTTCGCGTTCAGTTCCCGTTTCCCCGTCTTCTTGATCGAACGAATCCCGGTGCGCTCGCGCGGCTAGGTCTTCGCGGGCGTTTGGAGGTTCGTTCCCCTCGCGTTTTCATCTCGTTCATGTCGAAAGATCCACGTGCCTTCGTGTCCTCGAATGAGGACGAGTGTAGATGGAATAACACGGTATTTGTGGCGTGGGGATCGCCTTTTCCAGCCTTTTTCCGGGCGCACAAACCGGAGCCTGTCTTCGTAACCCACGTTTCAGATTATAATTAAACCCCCGGGTACGGCGGGCTGTCGACGCTCGAGGCCGTGTGGCACGCTCATTGCGCTAGGGAGGAGCGTGATGAAAACCAAATCGAGCATAAGACACCTCAGTGAGAAGCGCGTGTGGACGTTGGTCGTCCTCGGCGGTGCGGTCGCCGCGATGACCCTGATGTTCGCCGGGTGCTGCGATGAATGCAACGATCCGGTCATCGTGGACTATCCGCCCGCCGCACCCACCGGCGTCTACAGCATCACCGGCGACGCCCGTGTGGATATCTATTGGAACGCGAATACCGAACCCGACCTGGACGTCTACAACATTTATTGGAGCTACAACGCGGATGGTCCATACGAGCGCCTGGTGACGGTTCCAAGGCACTCGGACAGCTTCGTGGACACGGACGTCGTCAACGGCGTCACATATTTCTACTTCATCCGCGCCTTCGACCTCGCCGGACAGTCGAGCGGGGATAGCGACCTGATTTTCGATACGCCTCGCCCCGCTGGGGTGGGTCTCGTTCTCCACGACTATCTGGGGCAAAATACAGTGTCGAGCGGCTACGATTTTTCAGCGAATTCAGCGCGGGGCGCTGTTCAACCCTGGAATCTCGCCACCACGGACGTCTACTTCGGCTCCCCAAGCGGAGTGCCGACGCTGTTCGGTTATGGTCCTTCCGTGGGAGACGGAGTAGACGTCCAAGACTACGGATTTGGCGACCTGGACATCGTCGATTGGGCCCCCGACATCCTGGATGGCTGGTCTCCCTCCAAACGGGTCGAGATGATACCGGGTCACAGCTACGTCGTTCAGATTCTGGACGTTTCCGGGTACTACTACTACGCCAAAGTGTTCTGCCAGACGGTCGGTAACGATCTGGTGGTTCTCGATTGGGCGTACCAGATAGCCGGCGGTAATCCGGAGCTAGCCCCTGGGCAAGGAGGCAAACGATGAGAACGACGGCTAAGAAAAACTGGCTCACGGGTCTCGCCGCGGCCCTGATGGTCGCGGGAGCCGTCGGAGGGTCGAGCGCGGGTCTCCGGTTCGAAGCGGTTTACTCTACCGAGCCGGCGGATGTGCGCGTATGGATGGACAGGGGCTACGACAACGATTCGTACTACGAAGACGGGGATGCCGATGAGATGTGGGAGTACGGCGATGTCTACGCGTCGGCCGACGATGTTGTTCTGTACGTCAGGGCCTCTCGCAGCTGTTTCACGACGGTGTACATCATCGACACCGAAGGGTTCATCCACGTGGTTCATCCGCTCTCGCCGTTCGACGACGCGTATTTCGTCGGCGGCAGGGTTTACAGGTTTTACCTGGGGGACTACGGATTCGATCGTGGGTGTTTCGGGCGGGGTGTGGCGTTCGCGTTCGCCGTCTCGAGCCCTGTCCCGTTCGGGTACGCGGATTATGGCGTGTCGATATTCGGGCCGCGCGTCGGGTTCCAGATCTACGGGGATCCGTTCATCGCTGCCAGGCTCTTCTATGCCTCGATACTCCCACCCGCCTGCACATGGAGTTATATCGGGGTGGGTTACGCGCGGTTCTACGTGACGGAGTACGTCCGGTACCCGAGTTACCTCTGTCTGGGGTGGGACGATCACCACGGTGACCGGAGACACTGCGACGGACAGTGCGGGGCTCACAGACACTACCGGGCCCACGTCAAGGACCCGTACCGTGTGCTGCGGCCCGCCGGCAACGTGGAGCGGGAGTACCTCCAGTACACGAAGATCAACCGCACCGGTGTAAAAGACTTCTCCGATGTACGGATGCGGACGTCGGACACGGTGGCCGAACGGTCACAGCCGACAACACGCGAAAAACGCGCGGGTGTGGAAAGGCGAATCAAGCGGTCGGAAGACGCTAACGGGTTCGTCTCTCGTGAGAGGGCGACGGCGAAGCCCACGGTGGACCGCGTCGATCGTGTGCGGTCGACCAAAGACGCGTTCGTCGCAAGCAAACGAAACTACGAGAAAATGCGTAAAGTGTACGATAGGTCCGGCGACCCGGGTCGTTCCGATCCCGGAAAAACGCCGGCCAACGTGAAGACAAGAAAAGTCACGGAGCGTGCTTCGGACGAAGCACGCCGTTCGGTCGCGCTCAAGGGCACTCCCTCGAAGAAGTCGAGCTCGGAGGCAAGCGCCAAGCGCACCAAGCTGTAAAAGGTTTCTCCCCGTCGTTGCTGATGGGTATGGTTGGCTCGTAGCAAGAACGCTCGTTGCAAGGAGCGTAAGAAGCAGGCTGGTTTGTGAGAGCCGACCAGAGGTAAAGGGGAGATGAGTTGAGGTAACTGTCGATCAGGGGCGACAATTACCAACGCTCTCTCCCCTTTGCTATTGTCCCCCGCGGCATCCTATGCTAGATTGAACCCTCGTATTTCGACCAGAAAGAAACTTCTTGTGAAGTCCATCGGCTCTTTCATCTCGATTCTCTGCACACTGCTTTTGCTCCAGCTCGTGTCGTACGAGGTCAGGGCGGAATCCATCGTCCCCCGTTTCAGCCCCCGCGCGCGCCCGGCGGAGAGGGGCGGCAGCGCGCCCGTATCAGCCTTGCCCGCTCCCGTCCCCCGTGGGGAGCTCAACGAGTACCAACAAGAACAGGTCGCGCGGTTCCTCGCCGGCACCGCGGCCGTCGACGACACGCTCTCGCTCATCGCGGTACAGGTCCAGTTCGCCGACAGCCTCATGGGCGGGCGTGACGGAAGCGCCCGCAAGGAGCTTCACGACTCGCTCTATTTCGCCAACGAGCTCAAACACCTCGATCAGTATTTCGCCGGCGCTTCGAGGAAACATCTCGCCGTCCGGTGGGAGGTGACGGGGACGGTCTACACACTCCCTGAAGAGATGGGTTACTACGGCGACGACGAGCTCCAGGATACACGCGCGGTCGAGATGATGGAGTCGGTCATCGACTCGTCCGACGAGAAGATCGACTTTTCCCGGTATGACACGGTCATGCTGATCCACGCCGGGGCCGGTCAGGAGACGGATGTCGCCGATAACTCGAGGGTTCAGCTCTGGTCGAGCTTCTATTCGCGCGGCGACATCGACGACGCGTTCCCCGATAGCACCGTCCGCGGTCTTGCCACGAACGACCTGCTGGGCGGTCTGCCGTTCTTTGTGGACAATTTCATGCTCGTCCCTGAGAGCGCCAGCCAGGACGATTTCACCATCGGGTCGCTCGGCATATGGGCGTTCGAGCTGGGGAGCCGTCTGGGGCTCCTCCCGCTCTCCGACAGCACGCCGGAGGGTTTTCCGGACTCGCGCGGGGCGAGCAGTTACGATCTGATGGCCACCGGGCTCTACAACGGTCTCGTGACGCCGGATCTCACCCTGTGGCCCGGTTTCGTCCCCGGGTTTCCGTCGGTGTTCAACCGTCTCCTCGCGGGGTGGGTCGATCCTCTCGTCGTCGAAGAAAACGGATCCTACCGGCTCAGGGACATC
>Ga0315275_10000664_pt1 | contig 28622 bp, 30 predicted proteins | sample YL17G03_0_MG_FD_205557 | JGI IMG/M metagenome (GOLD analysis project Ga0315275, IMG submission 205557) | Sediment microbial communities from Yellowstone Lake, YNP, Wyoming, USA - YL17G03_0 | ecosystem: Environmental > Aquatic > Freshwater > Lake > Sediment | place: USA: Wyoming | collected...
CCTCGAGAAGATCGAGGGGTTCAGGCCAGTTAGGTTCGTCGGCCAAGCGAGCAAAGGAGAGGACACAGGGCTCAACCAGAAGGAGCAGAAGGAGATCATCGAGAAGTTCCAAAGCGGAGAGTTCAACATCCTCGTATCCACGTCCATAGCCGAGGAGGGTCTGGACATACCCTCGACGGACCTTGTCGTCTTCTACGAACCAGTCCCGTCTGAGATAAGGACGATCCAACGTCGTGGAAGGACCGGCAGAAGACGCGCAGGGAAGGTGGTGGTTCTCGTCACTCGAGCCACTAGGGACGAGGCGTACGTCTGGTCCAGCAGGAGGAAGGAGATGCAGATGCGCCGAGAACTCGAGGCCCTGAGGAGAAAGCTGAGGGCGAAACGAGGACTCCCTGATGTGCCGTCTGCGCAGAGACCCGCGTTGACAAAGGTCGAGCTTACCGAAATGATGACCGTCGGACCCGAGACAGCAAAGGAGGAGCTGGCCAGGAAGACTTCGGAGAAGAAGGGTCAGAAATCCCTTGGAGTATACGACAAAGGCACGGAGGCTGATGGACCTCAGCTTGTCGTCTCTCCGAGGATCGATGATGCAGGCCTCTCGAAAGCGCTCAAGGACCTAGGTTTCGAAACGGATGTGATGGATCTGGAGAGCGCGGACATCATCGTCTCCAAGAGGGTTGCAGTCGCTTTCCGCACCGTGGACCAGTTCATCGAAGGCATCTCGGACGGCTCCATCATGGCAACGCTGGCCAAACTGAAGCACGAATACCTTCACCCGATCCTGATCGTGCAAGGAGAACCTGAGGGAGAAGGCAACCAGGCGAGCAATTCGGCGGTCTATGACGCCCTGAGCGCACTCCTGTCAGAGTACCACATGCCCGTGCTTCCGACCGGGAACGCGAACGAAACCGCTTCTGCGATCCAATCGCTCTTCAGACAGGAGAGCGCGCGACAGTCCAAGGAGAGGAAGGGGGTGCAGACGACGCTAGATGTCGCCTCCAGACAGATGTTCCTGGTTCAAGGGCTTCCTAATGTATCCGCCACGCTCGCCCAGAGGCTGCTCGAGAAGTTCGGCAGCGTCAAGGGCATCGCCGACGCAAACGTCGAAGAGCTTATGAAAGTGGATGGCATCGGTAGGGTCATCGCTGATGGAATACATACAGTGCTAAGGAAGAAATTCGGCGAGGAGGAAGGATAGAGATGTCCACGAACAAGTGTCCGTTGTGCGAGAGTGCGTGCATCATCAAGATCGTTGCTACCGAGGATGCGAAATGGTGTGAGGTGGACGTCTGCAAGATGTGCGGCACGATGTATCCGCGCGGCAGGAATGTCGTCCAGGTCAAGGAGAAGAAGAGGTCGAAGGCAAAGGCCAAACCGAAGGCGACCAAGAAGAAGCCCACGAAGAGGAAGTGAGCCAGAGGCAAATAATCCGCCGCTCGGAGGTTTTCCAGCAGCGGAGATAGTTTTATGAACCCCATGCCCATACGAGTGAAACTGAGAAGCATGGAGTTCAAGCTGCTCGAGAAGAAGAAGGACAGCATAAAGGTCGAGATCGTCGACCCTGATGAGACTCTCATCTACCCGCTCATCCATGAGCTGCTCCAGGATAAGAACGTGGCCGATGCAAGGTACACGACAGGCCACCCGCAGCTCGACAAGCCCGTCCTGGTCGTGGAGGTCAAGGAAGGCAAGCCACAGGCCGCCCTCAAGAAGGCCGCAAAGTCCCTCACGAACCAGTTCCAAGAAGCCCGCCAGCTGGTAGAGAAGCAGCTTGGCTAGACGTGTGCCAATGTTCATACCCTTGGCAATGATTCTGTTGGTCTGATGTACGAGAGCGACCTCGGCCTAGAAGTATTCCTGACAGAGGACATCCCCGGTATCGGGGGAAGGTTGAGGAGGACACCAGAGTACTTCGTAGTGGATGAGATATCGATCCTCCCTCCACCGTTTCCGGACGGCAAGTTCGTCATAGCCAAGGTGTGGCACAGGAATTGGGAGGCGAACAGGCTCGTCCGCAGACTCGGTTCCAACCTGCATGTCGGGCGGTCCAGGATCGGCTTCGCCGGCACCAAGGATGGGAGATCCGTGGCGACCCAGCTGATGTCCTTCAACGCCCCGATAGATTCTGTGAAGTCGCTCGAGATCCCAGACGTGAGGATCACGGATGTGTACACTGCGAGACGGATGATATCGATCGGGGATCTCGTGGGCAACAAGTTTCAGATCCGAGTCACCGACATATCGCAAGGGACGGATACAGAGGGCATCTGCGAGGCCGTGAAGGAGCGGCTGGACCCGACAAGCGGCTTCCCCAACTACTTTGGAATCCAGAGGTTCGGTTCAGTGAGGTCGATCACCCACCTGGTCGGCAAGGACCTAGTAAGAGGCGATATCGAGGGCGCGGTCATGAGGTATGTGGCCAATCCCCTCGAGGAGGACTCCGAGGCGAACGATGCTAGGAGGGCATTGCAGGAGACCAAGGATTTCGAGCGCGCTTTTGACGAGTATCCGATGAAGCTCACTTTCGAGCGTATTATGATAGGTCATCTGAAGGACAACCCTGGGGATTTCCTAGGGGCGCTCAAGACCCTGCCCTACAACCTTCTGATGATGTTCGTCCACGCATACCAGTCCTACCTGTTCAACCGTACGCTGAGCGAGAGGATCAGGAGAGGCATGTCGATCAAGGAGCCTGAAGTGGGTGACATGATCCTCCCTCTCTCAAAGAACAGCGTCCCGGACCATGACAACCCGATCCTCGTGACAGCGGATAATCTGGAGAAGGCTGTCAGGAACGCACGCGAGGGAAAGGCCTTCGTGAGCGGACTGATCTATGGTTCAGAGTCGGTGTTCGCGCAAGGAAGGATGGGCGATATAGAGAAGAAGATCATCGAGAACGAGAAACTCGAGCGCTTGGACTTCCAGATCGTTGGACTGAGAGAGGCGTCCTCGAAAGGGACTCGCCGTGAACTGCTCTCACCATACAAGGAACTCTCGGTCAAGGCGGACAAGAGTGAGGCCACGTTCAGGTTCACTCTCAACAAGGGCTGCTACGCCACCGCTCTTCTGCGGGAGTTCATGAAGGCCGACATCAGCCAGTATTAGGCAACTGTTATTTTCCCCCTTGTGCATGTCGGTGTCGTGCCAAAGAAGAGGAAGAAGACCGTGCTCACCTGCCCGCAGTGCGGCTCTGCGGACCTATACTACGAGAACGCTCTCATCACCGGGTACAAATACCACTGCAAAAGGTGCAACTATATCGGAGCGTTCGTGATAGAAAAGGATATAGAGGAAGAAGCGGAGAAGTGACCTCCGCATTGTTTATCCTGGCTGATCCGTTCAGGCGAACATCGGGCCGGTTTCCATGCCCTTCTCAGCGTCCTCGTCAAGGACCTTCGTGATGGCCTTCTCGAAGTCCACCATGTTTACGACGTCCCTGTTGTCCCTTATGGCGAACATTCCGGCCTCAGTGCACATGGCCTTGATATCGGCACCCGTTGCGCCCTCGGTCTTCACGCCCAGCTCTTCGAGATGGACCGTGGCATCGAGGTTCATGCGCTTCGAATGTATCTTGAATATTTCGCTCCTGGCCTCGAAGTTCGGGAATGGTATGTCGATGATCCTGTCGAACCTGCCTGGCCTCAGAAGCGCCTCGTCAAGTATGTCGGGCCTGTTCGTCGCGCCGATAATCTTGACTTCGCCCAGCGGGTTGAAACCGTCGAGCTCAGCCAAGAGCTGCATCAAGGTCCTCTGGACCTCGCGGTCGCCAGACGTCGCAAGCTCGAGCCTCTTGGCGCCGATGCTGTCGATCTCGTCAATGAACACAATGGACGGCGCCTTCTGTCTCGCAAGGTCGAACAGCTCTCTAACGAGCCTCGCGCCCTCTCCGATGTACTTCTGCACGAGCTCAGAGCCGACGAACCTTATGAATGTGGCATTGGTCTGCTTCGCGACGGCCTTTGCGAGCAGTGTCTTGCCCGTACCTGGCGGGCCGATGAGCAGAACGCCTTTCGGCGGATCGATGCCGACCTTCTTGTACAGCTCAGGTCTTAGAAGCGGATCCTCAACAGCTTCGCGGATTTCGAGGATCTGTTCCTGGAGACCGCCAATTTCCGTATAGTCCGTGTCGGGCTTGGCTATGATCTCTGCGCCCATTACGATCGGGTCGAGAGACGGGGGCAATACGCCCATGACCGCCAGGGTCTGCTTGTTCAGAGCAACCCTGGCGCCTGATAGCAGGAGCTCCGGTGAGACGTAGTCTGAAGTGCTGACGATGAAATCTGGGCCGGTCGAGCTCTTGACGACAACTCTCCCGTCGGCCAGTATGTCCTTCACCTGTCCGATTATGAGCGGAGGCGCCTTCAGTCTCTCCAGTTCGGCCTTGAGCCTCTTCAGCTCCTTCTGGAGTCTGATCAGCTCTCCCTCCACGAACCTCTTCTCTCCTTCTACTCGGCGAGCCTCTTCGACAAGCTCGAGGTTCCTTTCCTCTAGGACGGAAATCTTCCTGTTGGTCTCTTCCAACATCGGGCTAGGTTGATCCTGTTCCAATGCTTCACACCTCGTTGAGAATCTTTATTCCGGCCTGGTAATTATATAAGGTTAAATACTCTATTTATTCTTTGGCGTGCTAGTTCAGAAGTGTGATTCTGATGGTTTGCGAGCTCTGCGGGAAGGACGACACCTTCTGTAGGAAGGTGACAATAGAGGGGGTTCAACTTGAAGTTTGCACCGAATGCGCAAAGTTTGGCATTGAGGCTAAGAAGGCGCCCGATAAAGAGTCCGCACCCAAACCTGTGATAGCTCAGCGACTTGAGGTCCGCGAGAAACGTTCCCGCCCGAGAGACGTCCTGGAGGGGATGGGCAAGGAGGAACTGGCTGAGGATTTCCCGGCACGCATTCGCAACGCGCGCTCAGGCAAGGGCATGTCGCAGAAGGACCTCGCGATGAAGATAAACGAGCGCCTGACCGTGCTGAGCAAGATCGAGACCGGCCAGATGAGACCAGACGACAAGATGATCGTGAAGCTAGAGAGGGAGCTGGGCGTCAAGCTAAGGGAGAAGGTAGTGGATACGCAGGTGGCCAAGGGCATGAGCACATCTGCGCTGACTCTGGCTGACCTGATCAGGATGCAGCAGAAGTGACGCTGGAACGAGAAATGGGCTGTCAGATTGAGAAGTCCCTGTGAAGGATCTCCGATTCCGCCCGCTCGATGAACGAATTATCGACAAGCAGGCCATAATCCGACGCGACCAATAAAACGGCAGGCTCGACATCGATCCCAAGAAGCTCCTGCTTCTTGTTCACCCTGGAGACGACCTCACGCTTCGGGACGGCCTTCGTTTTGACGATCTTGTCCACGATCTCCGAGAATAGATCCACCTGCGCTTTCGGCGCCAGCTCAAGCATCTCCTTGGTGGGTTTGTAGTCCAAGGGCACATCGACGCCATTCATGTCAAATGTCGGGAAGACGTTCCCTTCCTTCTTCCTCAGGTAGCCACCCGTCAAACCGGCGTCCAAGAGTTTCTGCGCGTCCTTCGGCGAGAACCACCTGAGATCCATGGAGGCAGAGAAGACGAACTCCCTCTCCGTGAGGAACTCCTTCCCCTTCCTCCTGAACAGTAATACGATGCTCCTCTGCAGCTCACTCATGACCTTCCAATCTCCCGTAATCCTCTGCGACGATGTAGTCTACTCCGAGCAACTCGAGGCTCGAGCGCTCGGTCACCGAGGCGAAGACTCCGAGGGAGAAACCGAGTTCCTGCTTAACCGCAGCGGCTTCCCTGGCCAGACTGCCCGGGACGATCAAGTCGGTTATGCCGACTTCGCGAACGTCCCGAGAAAGGTCAAGGAGGGCTCTGCCAGCAATAGCGGGGTCAAAACTCACAATCCCATCCCGGTAGTCTACTTTGAGCGTAATGTTCTCTGAAAGCTTAAAGGCTCCTCTCAGGTCGTCAAGGCTCGCAAGAGTCGCGGTGCCGATGACGGCTTTGTCCGCGCCCGTTATCAACATGTCTATCACGTTGTTTGAGAAGCGTACTCCGCCCTCGTAGAAAGTCGATATCTCTTCGCACACTTCCTGAGCGAGGTCGAGTTGTGGCTTGTTGCGGTTGATGCCGTCGAGATCCGCGAGATAGAGCTTCTCGAAGTCGTCCGATAGCTTCGATGCGAAGTCCGCCAACTTTCCGCGCGGGTAAGCGCGCTTAGTCAAGGTACGACCATTGATACTCACGTAAGGAACTACAATCATAGGTAGGTCCGGACAAACACAGACGGCCTAGATATAACATGCTATGATGCATGAGCCCCTGTGCAAGCGCAATGACGCGAGAAAGGACAGAGTCAACAACCACCCGTTAAAACGGGTGGCTTGTAACTATGCTCCATCAAGTTTCGAGGCTCGACATCATGGCACGCTACGATTGGCTGGTTGACTTTGGGGATGTCGCCCCTCAGATACCGTCACGGTATCAGCAGCCTACTCCCACAGGAAGGCTTCACATACATCTTATCCGCCCCGTCATTGCTAACGACTTGCCCGTAGGAGCTACGAGAGTGGATTATCTGAGGAGATACATATATCTGGTGACGCTCCAATTCCTCCCTCCAATGAATTGGAGGGTCTCCTTGGAGACGATTTTATGAGGATGCGCTCAAAGGATCTGAAGAAGCCGTTCGAGAGCGGCAAGACGAGCTTCGGCCCACGTAGAGCCTCTCCAAGTTCAGGCCGCTCTCCGATGACATCCAAGTGGGAATCCCGGAGTCTGACGTTCATCAGTCAAAGCGATATGAGCAACTAGTTCATATCGCTCCGCCTGGCAGATGCGGGATGCCTCTCTAGCGCCCGTAATGGTACTCAGCAACGCTTATATAGAAGTCCTAACATATACGAAACCCTAACCGCAGGAATCATAGGCGGAAGTCGATCCATCTGGACAGTTGATAGGGAGGTATGGAAAGTGATAGGCCAAACACCGATTTTTATACTGAAGGAAGGAACCAAGAGAGAGAAAGGAAAAGGCGCGCAGTTCAACAACATCACTGCGGCCAGAGCAATCGCTGATTCGGTCCGCAGCACGCTGGGCCCGAGGGGCATGGACAAGATGCTAGTGGACAGCATGGGCGATGTCGTCATCACGAACGACGGAGTCACGATTCTGAAGGAAATCGACGTTGAGCACCCGGCTGCGAAGATGCTAGTCGAGGTAGCAAAGACACAGGACGAGGAATGCGGAGACGGCACTACAACCGCGGTCATCCTTGCAGGTGAGCTCCTAAAGAAGGCCGAGGCAATGATCGAGCAGAACGTCCACCCGACCGTCATCTCAGGCGGCTACAGAGCGGCCGCAACAAAGGCAAAGGAACTATTGGAGAACCTCGCGATCAAGGTCTCCCCAGATGACAAGGAGACCCTGATGGACATCGCACGCACATCGATGATATCGAAGAGCGTTTCAGCATCCAGAGACCTGCTCGCTGATGTGGCCGTGAGGGCAGTCAGCGCCGTTGCTGAGAAGAAGGACGGCAAATGGTACGTCGACGATGACAACATACAGGTCGTGAAGAAGCAGGGTGGCTCCATGGACGACACGCAGATGATCTCAGGGATCATTGTCGACAAGGAGGCCGTTCACTCAGGAATGCCGAAGAAGGTCGAGAAGGCCAAGGTCGCGCTCGTGGACTCCGCACTCGAGGTAAAGAAGACTGAGATCGACGCGAAGATAGAGATAACAGACCCGAGCCAGCTGCATGCGTTCCTCGACGAAGAGGAGAACATGCTCAAGAAGATGGTTGCGATCGTCAAGAAGTCCGGAGCAACTGTGCTTTTCGCCCAGAAGGGCATCGACGACCTCGCGCAGCACTATCTTGCGAAGGAAGGCATCTACGCTGTCCGCAGGGTGAAGAAGAGCGACATGGAGAAGCTCTCGAAAGCCACTGGTGCGAACCTGGTCACGAAGCTCGACGACCTGAAGGCGAGTGACCTGGGCGAAGCAGCACTCGTCGAGGAGAAGAAGATCGCAGATGACCGCATGACTTTCGTAACCGGCTGCAAGAACCCGAAGGCAGTTTCTATCCTGATCAGAGGCGGCACTGAGCACGTGGTCGACGAGATCGACAGGTCGCTCAACGACGCTATCAGCGTTGTGTCCGTCGCTTACGAGGACGGAAAGCTGGTCACAGGCGGAGGGTCGACCGCAGTCGAACTCGCGCTCAAGCTGAGGGACTACGCAGCGTCTGTGGGCGGCAGGGAGCAGATCGCCATCGATGCGTTCGCAAGCGCGATGGAGGTCGTTCCGATAGCGCTCTCCGAGAACGCTGGCCTGGACCCGATCGATGTCATGATTGCGTTGAGGCAGGCGCACAAGGGCGGCAAGAAGTACGCTGGCATCAATGTCTTCACGGGCAAGGTCACGGACATGAGGAAGGAGAAAGTCCTGGAGCCCATCAGGGTCGGAAGGCAGGCGATAAGCTCAGCCACCGATGCAGCGGTCATGATCCTGAGGATCGACGATGTCATCGCCTCGAAGGGCGGTGCTGGCGGCAAGGGACCCAAGGGACCAGACATGGGCGACGAGGGCGGAATGGACTGAGGTCCACCCCCAAAACCCCTTCAATTTCTCTTATTCGGCCCACACTTGAAACGCTAGGACCATAGTGCGGACCTTAGACGAAACGAGAACGTGCCTGGAGGCGATGGACGACGGCAGATGAGGAAACGGACGAAGCAGTCATGCCCGACAATGGTACAGCCAAGGAACCTTCGCCGAAAGACTCGATGACGCTCAAGGAAAAGCAGATCGCCGGCCTCACCGACGACTTGAAGCGTCTCCAGGCTGAGTTCGAGAACTTCAAGAAGCGGACGGAGAAGGAATGGTCCGAGAGATCGAAGGTCGCGACTCAGCGATTGATAACGGACCTACTCGCGGTCCTCGACTCGTTCGACAAGGCACTAGAAGATACAAAGGAGGACTGCGACAAGGACCGCCTCAACGCGGGTCTCGATAGGCTGCACAAACAGCTGCTCCAGACACTCCAGCGAGAAGGACTGAAGGAGATCAAAGCTGAGGGGATGTTCGACCCTTTCATGCACGAGGCCCTCATGACAGAAGAGCGAGATGATGTCGAGGATGGCCAGATTCTGGAGGTTTACCAGAAAGGCTATTCTCTTGGCCAAAAACCCTTGCGACCAGCGAGGGTGAAGGTCGCGAAGAAGAAAGAGCTAGAAGGCAATGAAGCTGAAGTGATTGACAATGACGATGAACAGTCTAATCGGAAATCCAACAAAGAAGAGGATGAGAATCAATAGAGGTGACTACAGATGGCAGACACAAAAGGAAAGATAATTGGAATAGACCTCGGGACGAGCAACTCGGCGGCGGCGGTGATGGAGGCTGGAAGGCCGACCATCATACCAAGCGCCGAGGGTACAAGCCTGGGCGGGAAGGCGTTCCCGTCATATGTGGCGTTTACCAAGGACGGGCAAATGCTCGTGGGAGAACCTGCGAGGCGGCAGGCGGTGTCCAACCCTGAGGGCACGATAATGGCAATAAAGAGGAAGATGGGCACGGACTACAAGGTCCGAGTGTACGGGAAGGAGTACACGCCCCAGCAGATATCAGCGTTCATTCTGCAGAAGATCAAGCGGGATGCGGAGGCTTATCTAGGGACTAAGGTCGAGAAGGCAGTCATCACCGTGCCCGCTTACTTCAACGACAACCAAAGGCAGGCTACCAAGGACGCCGGGAAGATCGCTGGCCTTGATGTCGTAAGGATAATCAACGAGCCCACGGCAGCAGCCCTGGCCTACGGTCTGGACAAGACAGAGAAGGAGCAGAAGATACTGGTGTTTGACCTCGGCGGTGGGACGCTGGACGTCACGATCATGGAGTTCGGCCAAGGAGTGTTCGATGTCGTGTCCACGAATGGCGACACTCAGCTCGGCGGGACTGACATGGATAACTCACTCGTGGAATTCATCACGCAGGAGTTCAAGTCTGACACCGGTATCGACATATCGAAAGACAAGATGGCGGTCCAGAGAATCAGAGAGGCGGCTGAGAAGGCCAAGATAGAGCTCTCGTCCACTCTGGAGACTGAAATCAATCTCCCGTATCTGAGCGCTGACGCCTCTGGGCCGAAGCACATGACAATGAAGCTCTCCCGTGCGAAGCTGGAGGAGCTGGTCAGACCGACAGTTGAGAGGTGCCGCAAACCGATGCTCCAGGCCCTGGAGGACGCCAAGCTCTCGCCGGACAAGATCGAGAAGGTCATTCTCGTAGGCGGTCCGACCAGGATGCCGATGGTACAGAGGTTCGTCGAAGAGATGGTTGGGAAGAAGATCGTGGGAGGCGTCGACCCGATGGAGTGCGTCGCCATGGGGGCTGCCATCCAGGGCGGCGTCCTGGAAGGGACAGTCAAGGACATCTTGTTGCTCGATGTGACACCGCTCTCCCTTGGCGTCGAGACCCTTGGAGGAGTGTTCCACCACCTCATCGAGAAGAACACCACGATACCCACGCGTAAGAGCGAGGTGTTCAGCACCGCAGCAGACGGACAGACCAGCGTGGAGATACACGTGCTCCAAGGCGAGAGGCCCATGGCGCCCGACAATGTGACCCTCGGGAGATTCCACCTAATCGGCATCCCGCCAGCACCTAGAGGCATGCCACAGATCGAGGTGACCTTCGACATAGACGCCAATGGCATCATCGATGTGAAGGCCAAGGAACTCGGGACTGGCAAGGAACAGAAAATAACAATAACGGCCACGACGAAGATCGGAAAGGATGACATCGAGAGGATGGTCAAGGATGCAGAGAAGTTTGCGGACGAGGACCGAAAGCGCAAGGAGAAGGCAGAGCTCAAGAACAGGGCCGAACAGAAGGCCTACGAAGTCGGCAGGATACTGGAGGAGATGGGAGACAAGGTGCCCCAGGACCTCAAGGACAAACTGACCAAGCTGGCTGATGAGCTGAAGGAGATCGTGCCGACCGATGATGTGGCCAGGATCAAGGAGAAGCTGGACGAACTCGAGAAAGCACTTCTTGAAATCGGTAAGAGAGTCTACGAGGCTGCAGAGAAGCAGCAGGCGCAGCAGGCTCAGGGACCGCCGCCGAGCAACGAGCCCGAGAAACCATCAGGAGACGACAAGGGGTACGTCGATGCTGACTACAAGATCGTAGACGACGAGGACGACAAGAAGAAGTGAGCCTAGTCCAAATCATCTTACCATGAAACTCCTTAACTCTCATTGATCCGGATAAGGATGCGCGGGACAGCAGTGGAAGGCTCGCCGAGGGACCGAAGAATGGCAGACAAAAGAGACTACTATGAAGTGCTCGGGATTTCCAGAGCAGCCTCCAAGGACGAGATAAAGCAGGCCTACCGAAAACTGGCCATGAAATTCCACCCCGACATGAACAAGGACAACCCCAAGGCTGCCGAGGAGAAGTTCAAGGGTATCTCGGAGGCCTACGAGGTTCTCGCCGACGATCAGAAACGCGCACGCTACGACCAGTTCGGACGCGAGGACGTCGAGAGCACGTTCAGGCATGGCGGGTTCGACTGGTCAGATTTCACGCACTATGGCGATATCAGCGATATTTTCGGCAACTTCGGGGGGTCCGGAGGCAGCATCTTCGACCAGCTCTTCGGCGGAGGAGTCAGAAGAGGCCCGCAGGAGGGGCGATCCCTCAGATATGACATCGAGGTCACGCTGGACGATATCTCCACAGGTGTTGAGAAGGAGATTCGAATCCCCCACTCGGTCCAGTGCCCGGCGTGTAGAGGGGAAGGGGCCAAAGAAGGCGATTTCAAGACCTGCCCCACATGCAAGGGCTCTGGACAGGTCCAAAGAGGACAGAGACGCGGGAACACCAACTTCGTCACGATCGCTCAATGTCCGACATGCGGAGGCTCTGGCAAGCAGATAATCAGGGAATGCCCGAGCTGCGGTGGCGCAGGCAGGGCGCAGACAACCAGCAACATAAAGGTCTCCATCCCGAAGGGCGCGGACGAGGGCATGAGGCTCAGGATCAGGGGGGCAGGAGAGGCCAGTCCGAACGACGGGCCGCCTGGGGATCTCTACATAATTGTCCACATGGCAGAGCACCAGACCTTTGTCAGAGAAGGGAAGGACCTCTACGTAGAAACGCCGATATCGTTCGGGCAGGCTGCAATCGGGGATGAGGTGGAGGTCCCTACCCTGGATGGGACCGCATTGGTGACAATACCGGCAGGAACACAGACCGGAACGGTCTTCAGGCTCAAGGGCAAAGGCCTGCCCGACATGAGAGGGCGCGGCCAGGGAGACGAGTTCGTGAAGGTCACTGTAATCACGCCCACGAAGCTGAGCGGCCAGCAGAAGGACCTGCTGAGGCAGTTCGGTCAATCGGTCGGGAGCTATGAGAAGTCGACTCCGAGGAAATCGTTCTTCAAAGGCCTCAGAGGAGACTGATAATCGAAATCTATTTATCCAAATTGCTACAGATACTATCCAGATGCAGCTGATAGGCATCCTGACCGAGAACCCGCGGACCTACTTCGAGATGATCGAAGCACTCAGAGAACAGGACCTCAGATTCGTCTCACTTGATTTCTCGGACCCAGTACCTGCCTACATAGGAGCCATAATAACCTCCAGAAGCGAGAAGGACCGGGTGGCTTTCGACAAGGTAGTGACTGACGAGGACCCAGACATGGCCATCGCTCGCGCAAGGATGATGCTCTCGGGGGAGGATGAGGTCAAGGAGCTCATGATCGGCGTGGATCCCGGGGCCAGGCCAGGGTTCGCTGCGATCGGTGACGGCATCGTGTTATTGAGATCCCTTGCCGAATCACCTGAGGCTGTCAGCACACTCGTTGAGAACGTCGCAAGGGCGTATCCGAATGCGAACGTCGTCGTACGGATAGGTCACGGTGACACAACCAATAGGAACAGGATATTCAACAGGCTCTGGGACCACGGGCACAAGCTCGAGATAGTCGACGAGCGGAACACCACGAAGCGGTCCCAGACACCAGATGAGGATGCTGCAATTCAGATAGCGATGACCCATGGCTACACGCCAATGAAGAGACAGGAAATCGAGCCATGCCAAGGCGAAATAAGGAACCTACAGAGGATCAGCAGGTTGGAGAGCGCGGGCTCCTTGACCGTCTCCAAGGACCTTGCCAAGAAGGTGGCTAAGGGCGAGATTTCACTCAGCGATGCTATCGACACGCAGAAGAATGGCTCGAACGACTGTCACTAGAACAAATGCTCGTCGGTCACTCGGGCGCTTCCGCCGACTCCGCACGTGATCGTTTCTATGCCCAGTTTCTTGATCCGTCTCTCGACCTCTTTCACGTGCTTTGGCTTCGTGTTGACGTACACTGTCGCTCCCGTATCGATCGAGAAGAACGCAGGCAGGCCCTCGGAACGCATCTTCTTCACCTCGAGAATCACCTTCACGGTCTCAGGTCGCCAGAGCATCATCTCGTCAACGCTGGTCATCGTGATGCCGTGCAGGATCAATGAGTCCCTTTCCGCGAGAGTGCCAATCTTGTCAACGTTCCTCTTGCGAATGGCGTTCTCCATCTCCGCAAGCGCTCCATGGACGAATGCGAGCCGCGAATGGAAGAACGGTGACGTCAGCACCGCCCTGTGAGCGTTCTCCGTGAACTTGAAAGCAGGGATCAATGCGATTACAATGCCCATCTGGAAGTCCTCGGAAGCAACTTGATATGAGTACGATTCCTCGTCCTCGAAGCCAGCCCTCCACCTGGAGAACGCCCCTGTGACCGACCGCGTGGCCGAGCCCGCCCCTCGTCTGGCTATCACAGACGTCCGTTCGAGGGAAAGCTTCAACCCAGAAGCCTCGCAGGCCGCCACGGCCAGAGCCGCAAACCCAGAGGCTGATGCGCCAAGGCCAACATTCGACGGGAAGTTGTTCAAGGACACCATCTTGAACTTCTTCCGCAACGCGCTTCTCTTCCGCACCTCGTCGACCACTGAGACGACCCTCTCGAGTTCGCGGCCAGACAATCGCTTTCCATCAACGGACGCCGAGTCCTTCTTGAACGCCCCGAACTCGATCGTCGTGTGCGAGGCGGTCGGTGCGGTGGCGACCGATATGGAATCGTGGAACGGAATCCTCAGTTTTTCGTCTTTCAATCCATGGTACTTGATCAGACCTTGGATCGGATGTGCGATTGCAGAGCCTTTCATGTCAGGACCTCATACGTCGAAGAGAACGGTTACAACGCCTTCCTCATCGTCGAACTCGAGCCTGTGATATGTCACACCCTTCACGACCGACCTCTTGGGATGCTTCTTCTCATCGAACTTCTCCCCGCGCACACGCGCATCTAGCTTCTTTCCATCGGTCGTCACATCGAACTCGCAGAAGACGATGTCCTCAGTATCGTGAAGGAATAGGAGCTCCTGCAGGAAATCTACCAGAAGCTGGTCGCGCGATTCGGCGGAGAGGACTATTTCCATCTCGCCCTTTGGCTCAACTTTTGTGACGTCCGTAATCTGATCGAACAGAGCGTACGCAGCATTTCCGAACCTTTCATCCAGATCCTTGCCGTGGACCTCGACCATGGCATCGGCCGTGTGCTCCAGGAGTCTGTATCTCATCGGGACGAAGAGCCATTTGACGATATATCAAGTCTGTGCCTTCGCTAGTCTGCCATAGAAATCGCATAGCTGAGTTATCTTGCAGGTGTCGCACTTCGGCTTCCTGGCCTGGCACACAGCTCTGCCGTGCTCGATTATGTCGATGTGGAAGTTGTAGAATTCCTCCCTTGGAACGAGCCTCGCCAGCTCCGCTTGGGCCTGCTCACGGGTTGTCTTTGATCCGATCAGGCCAAGACGCCTCGTGACTCTGTGGATGTGAGTGTCCACAGGGAACGCGGGCATGCCAAGGGCGAAGAGCAGAACGATGGACCGAGTCTTTGGCCCAACGCCCTTCATCTGACCCAGCCAGGCTTCAGCTTCATACGGCTCCATGTCTCTCAAGAAGTCCAGGTCCAAGGCTCCACGCTCCCTATTGATGAACTTGAGGGCACCGAGTATCCTGGCCGCCTTGATGCTAGCTAATCCGCCAGACCGGATTATCTTAGCAACCTTCTTCGGGTCTTCGCCGAGCATACGCTCCCATCTCGGGTAAGCGGCTTTGAGCTTCCTGAAGGCCCGGCCGGAGTTCTTGTCCGTGGTGTTCTGAGAAAGAATGGTCTCTACCAGCGTATCTAGAGGGTCATCATCGAGCTCGAGCTCTTTTCGGCCATAAACGTGCGTCAGAATCCTATCGATCTTCACGGCCCTCGTCTTCAGACTGATCACGGCGGACATTTGTCTCAGACTCTTCCTCCGTCGTAATGACAGCTTGGCTCAAATAATGTGCGGAAACGCGAAAAAGCCAGGTGTCGTCAGTGAAAGCTTTAATATCTCCCCGCTTTCTGTTTTCCTCGTGAACATCTGCGTCATAGGCTGCGGAGCCATCGGAACAACTATCGCACGAGCTGTCGAACCAATGCAAGACATCAATATCGTCTACCTAACCGACCGCTCCAAAGAATGCGCCACACTCCTCCAGCAGAAGATGACGAAGGTAAGGTACGTCCCCGACATAGTCCCGATACTCCACGACATAAAGCTGGCCGTGGAGGCGGCTAGCCAGGACGCGGCGAGATACTACGTGCCACTCGCTCTGTCAGCTGGGGTAGATGTGCTCATTATGAGCGTGGGTGTCTTCCAGGATGAGGATTTCCAACACGACACATTCCAGCTCGCGAAGCGCAAAAGTGCCAAGATATACCTGCCGAGCGGGGCGATTGGCGGGATCGATGCTCTTGGTGCTGCCAGCTTGGAAGCGATTGACGAGGTCACGCTCATTACGACGAAACCTCCGTCCGCCTTCGGACCGAACCCATATCTCGAGTCGAAGGGCATCAAGGCCTCAGAACTCAGAGAGAGGACCGAACTGTTCTCCGGAAGTGCAAGAGAGGCCGTCAAGCATTTCCCTCAGAACATCAACGTAGCGGCAACGATATCTCTCGCCGGCATCGGTTTTGAGAAGACCAAGATCCGGATCGTTTGCGACCCACAGGTGCAGACGAACGAGCATCATCTGAAGGCGAAGGGCAAGTTCGGCGAGCTGGATGCTGTGACTAGGAACGTCCCGTCCCCCAGAAACCCGAAGACGAGTTACTTGGCCGCGCTGTCAGCCATATCAGCCATCAAGAAGATCACGGGGACGGTTTGGGTAGGCGTGTAGCCAGCGCAGCTCTTTATACGCTCAAGGGCATTTCGCAGACGCGTTGTGAGTCTATGGCCACCAGGGAGAAGAGGATATTCTCAGAGCTGAATGATGACGTCGACGCAGTCGTGTTGATCAACGGCACGGAGCCGCATCTGGACCAGAGTTTCTTCTATGCAACAGGCATCATCAACGGCCTGTTCGAGGACTGTGTCGCCATCGTGAGGCCCAGAGGAGTCGAGGTGCTTTCCTCGGAGCTTGAGGAACTGAGTGCCAGACAGGCCGGCGCGAAGACCGCCATCTACAAGGATCGGAAGCAGAGAACCGGGCTGACGACCAAGCGGCTCAAGGGGCTGAAGAAGATCGGCATCAACTCGAACGAACTCACGCATTCCAACTACCGCTTCATCAAGATGTGTTCGAAGGGAGCACGATTGGTGGACGTGTCCAAGTATGTGGCAAGGGCGCGCATGCTCAAGGATTCAGAGGAGGTTACTCATATCAAGAAGGCATGCGTCATCGCCTCCAGGACCGCCGACGCCATCCCAGATCTCGTGAAGAAGGGGATGATAGAGACCGAGGCGGCAGCAGAGATCAACTACATGATGATGAAGCTCGGAGCATCCGGCCCGTCCTTCGGAACCAACGCTTCTTTCGGCTCCACGACCGCCGAGCCGCACTATGTCCCCGGCTCGAGGAAGTTGAAGGCGGGACAGCTGGCTCTCTTCGACTTCGGTGCCGCATACAAGCGCTATGTATCTGACATCACGAGAACATTCGTGTGCTCGACCCCTAATGCCAGACAAAGGGAGATGTACGACGTTGTTCTGAGGGCGCAGCTCGCAGCGATTGACGCCATTCGTGACGGAGTCCATGGCAAGGAGGTCGACCAAGCCGCCAGGAAGATAGTAGACCGCTCCAACTTCAAAGGGAGATTCATCCACAGCACAGGCCACGGACTGGGGTTGTCTGTACATGACCCAGGCTCGATCTCATCATCTCGGGACATGATTCTGAAGGAGGGCATGATCCTGACCGTCGAACCGGGTGTCTATGTGAAAGACTTCGGCGGCGTGAGGATAGAGGACGATATCATTGTCACAAAGAAGGGATGCCGGATACTGACGACGGCCTCGAAGGAGTTCGTCCGCCTCTAGAATAGCGATAACAGGGCTATGTGGGAATAGCGACTTGCTAGCTCTGCCACGATATAGATGAGAACTACCCCAATCAAGGCTATCACGATCGACGCTAGCCAATCATCGTTGACAGTGAGCTCGTCGACCAACACGAACCTGATCACGATGATCAGCAGAACGAATGCAAATAGCAGTCCAAGCTCTCCAAGGTCGAACTGGTTCGCGGCGTCTCTGAAGACTGGTATCACAACGACGGCAATCACGGAAACCAGTAGGACTCTCAAGATGTACGCCCCGCTGGCGGACCAATCCTGACCCACAATTGCTCCGCTTATGTAGAATATCACTGCCGCCAGGAGTATCGCGATCAGGAGTAAGGCAAGCTCTTCGAGGCTCATGGAAGCACTGACAGATGTACAGGTCACTCACAAGATATTACTTTCGACCTCTCGTTTCATTTCTTACGAGGCATTGCTAGTATCTCCCTCACCTGGAAGTTGAAGAACCCGTTCGCGTGAGCAGGTCTCACGACGCAAGCAGTATCAGCCCCGCTGCTGCTGCCGGCAACAGCTATGATCTCGACCTCACCGCATGGGATTGCCGCATTGTCCGCGGCCATGATGACGATCTCGACGCAGACCTTCATCCCGTGCCCGAACAACGCCCTCAGGGTCTCGGCTATCGTCTCGACCCTTGAGGCCCCTCCGATCTTCTTGTTGATGGACCTCTCGACTCCTGAAAGAGCGTGTGTGGCCTGGACAATCCTCGCTCCAGATTGGCGGAGGGATTTCTCGACATCTGCATCCATGATCGACTTGCCCTCCTCCTCGGAGCCGCAGGCCTCGGTCACTATGACCACCTGTACCCCTGTTCCATTCAATCTGGAAAGCATCTTCTTGCCGGTCTCGCCGCTGTCGCTCGCGACCACGACATATTTGACATCGCCATTCTTTACTCGCTCTGCAACGACATCTAGCACGGCTTCAGTGTTCTGACTACCAGCGGCGTCGAAGTATGTTATAGAGGATTTCGACATGTTGTGACCGATTCGAGATGCCTCGGAGGAGATAAATTGGTTGCCACAGACCTCGGTCGGGTCAAGATAACCCTTATCTACGCCGAGCTTGCTTCATGCACTTGTGGCTATCTTCTTCAACGAAGAGTTCTTGAGTCACGTCCAGGATCCGTTCCATCCAGAATCCCCGGAACGCCTCAGAGGTATAATGAACAAGCTGAAGGAGAACGACCTCTGGACGGATGTGTTCCCGTCGAAGAAAGGCAGGCTGGAGACACTCCTGCTTGTCCATGACGAGGACTATATCGACTACATCAAGACCTGCGGCGAGTGCGCCTTGACCATGGACACAAACGTCCATCACGAAACCTACGGCATAGCCTCCCTATCTGCAGAATGCGCGGTCGATGCCGCCAAGTACTCCAAGGAGAACAACAAACCGGCCTTTGCACTGACGAGGCCTCCGGGGCACCATGCAGGGAAGAGCTACGGCATGGGCTTCTGCTACTTCAACAACATATCAATCGCCGCCAGATGGTTGCAGAAGCATGGCGACAAGAGGATAGCGATCATCGACGAAGACGTGCATCACGGGAACGGGACGCAGGAGATCTTCGCGATGGACCCGAGTATTCTGTATGTATCTACACACCAGGCAGGCATATTTCCAGGCTCGGGCCCCGTCGAGTACGTGGGAAAGGGCGAGGGAGAGGGTTTCAACGTGAACCTTCCGTTCCAGTCGGGCTGCGGGGACTCGACCTTCGATGTCGCATTCAACGACATGATCAAACCCATAGTCACTCAGTTCAAGCCCGACGCGATCCTCGTGAGCTGGGGCATGGATACTCATTACAAAGAGACGCTCGCTTCTTTGACTCTGTCCTCTGAAGGACACGTGTTTCAGGCTGAGGAGCTCATCAAGCTCTCCAAGATTTGCGGGAACAGGATCACTTTTATGCTCGAGGGAGGGTACGATGTGCCCGCGCTATCAGAGGTCGTGGCGGGTGTCATAGGAAAGGTCAGAGGCGTTGACGTCCCACTAGAATACACCGATATGGTGGATAACAGCTGCCTCGGCCGCAATACGATAGTCCGAGCGAAACAGATCCATTCGAAGTACTGGGGCCTATAGTTCAGACTTCCTCTTCCTAAGGGCCAAGAACTTCTCGTGCTCCCTCTTGACGTTCTTCTCGAGCTGATCGAGCAGGGAATCCATTGTCTTGAATAGGTCCCAGTCAGTGCTGTTCGCGTAGTACATGCTCTTGTCCGTCGTGAGCCTCCCGTGCAGGCTGTACTTGCTCCTGGCGCCTTCGTGGTGGTACACAGAAACGTGAACCGTGAACACGCGCGGGAACTGTATCTTATCTATCCTCTTCATGGATTTCTCAATCTGGTCGTACATGACAGTATAGATCTCTGGATCCTCTTCGCTCAGACCAGTGATCTGGACATAGACTCCTTCCATCTGCTTGAGGCTGATGATCTGTTCCATGAGGTCGGCCTGAGATATCACACCGACGAGCTTGGCCCCCTCTTCCACGAATACCGTTGCAAGACCCCTCTCGGACATAAGCTTGGCAACTTTGCCCGCAGTTTCGCTCGGCGAAACTGATATCGCAGGCTTGCTCATGACGCTCTCGACGGCGATCTCAGGCGCCTCCCTGCCACCCATGATCTCGTTGGGACCCTTGTTGGCCTTCTGGGTCCAGAGGACGTCCAATACCTCGTGCATGCTGACCGCCCCTACGAGCCTGTTGTCAACATCAACGACTGGCAAGGATTTCTCCATGAGCCCCTTCATGAGCATCTGCGCCTTGCGTATGTTCTCCTTCTCCGTCACCGCTTGAGGGTTCCTGGTCATGAATTCAGAGACCTTTTTGTCCTTGAGCTGGTCGAGGTCGGGTATGATCTTGATGATGTCAGTCCTGGAGAGGAAGCCGACCATCTTGCTGTTCCTGACGACGGGCGCGCCCCTTACGCCGGCTGCCATCATCTCTTGGACTGCGCTCGTGATCGCCATGTCTTCCTCGAGCCTGGGGACAGGTCTCATGACCTGCTCGACCTTGGAGGAAAGCGGAAGGCTCCTCCTCATTAGGAATGACGAATAGCTGACGAGTCCAACAGGCTTGTCCCCCTCCATAACGGGGACCTCCCTGACATGGAGTCTCTTCATCTGAGCGATCACATCGGAGAGCGTGTCTCCCTTGTACGCGGTCACCGGAGCACTGCTCATGACGTCCTTGACGAACAGCTGGTTGATGTCCATTCCCTTCAAATCAAACACATCCAATCAGGATTTCGCGGTGCAAAAACACAGCCGAATTCCATTTCATTTCTGCTAAGTCGTTTCCCTATCTAAATACTTTCTATCCTGGTGTTAGGGACGGTACTCATTTATATCGAACACTTAATCTGGGAGAACAGGGGAAACCCCTTCCGAATGCCGGGCGCTCGCCCATGCGCCGGGGGATGGTACTCTGGGAGACAATTCCGACGACTCCAGCTGCGTTCGCCAAGTGCTCTCTGCAGGGGAGAAGGGGTTGATGGGGAGAGATCTGGGACCTGGTCCTAGGACCGTGAGCGGGATGGGGTTCCACACGCTCGATGATTTTGATGTGCGCGGGAGAAGGGTCGTCCTGAGGATAGATATCAACTCTCCGGTGGACGAGAAGACTCTGAGGCTCCAAGACGGCTCCAAGATCAAGTCCTCTGTCCCTACGATCAGGGAGCTCATGGACAGAGGGGCCAAGGTTGCCATCATAGCACACCAGGGCCGACCCGGGGACTACGACTACATACCGATGAACGAGCATGCAGCGTACCTGAGCCAGTATCTCGCCAGAAGGGTGCGCTTCATCGACGATCTCATGGGGAAGCACGCGGCCAACGCGATAATCGCCCTTGGAGAGGGCGAGGCGATACTTCTGAGGAACGTCAGGGATTTCCCTGGCGAACAGGCGAAGAAGACCCCGGAGGAACATGCCGAATCGGCCCTGGTCAAGGCGCTTGCCCCACAATTCGACCTGTTCGTCAACGACGCATTCGGCTCATCTCACCGATCGCATGCATCCCTTGTGGGATTCACGCCTATCCTGCCTTCAGCTGCCGGGCGGTTGATGGAGCGAGAGGTGAAAACCCTAACCCAGGTGTTCCAGAATCCAGAGAGGCCATCGACCTTCATTTTTGGAGGAACGAAGTTCGCGGACGCGCTTCCCGTTATCCAGAAACTCTCCGAACGCGAGTCGGTCGACAACATCATTGTGGCTGGACTTGCAGGCTATGCCTTCCTTTACACCCTCGGGAAGAGCATCGGATCGAGAACGGAGGCCCTCGTGAAAAAGGACTTGACCGACGAGGTCGTTGCTGGCGCGAAGAAGTTGCTCGAGGCCAAGAGGCGGATGCTGCACCTGCCTGAGGACGCTGCGATCGATGTCGACGGTCAGAGAGTAGAGTACACGCTTAGCGAGTTGCCGGCAGATGCTGCCATCAAGGATATCGGCTCGTCCACAATCGAGAAGTTCAACAGGATAGTCATGGGTTCGAAGACCGTGTTCCTCTCAGGACCGCCAGGAGTCTATGAGAAAGAGGAGTTCTCCAAGGGGACCGCGATGCTGTTCAGCGCGATAGTAGATTCCGAGGCGTTCTCCGTCATCGGGGGCGGCCACTCGTCTGCAGCGGCCAACAAGTTCGGCTTCATAGACAAGATATCCTATGTGAGCACTGGAGGAGGCGCCCTCGAGAGGCTAATGCTGGGCAAGCACATGCCCGTGGTAGAGGCGCTGAAGGCTTCGGCGAAGAAGTTCTAGCTGTAAGGGAAGCCTTTGCTGGCCCCACCGCCCAAGATGGTCCCGCCGATGGACCTGGCCCTGATGAGACCACGAAGCGGCACGCCGTCTATCTCGTTCATGCTGCTCTTGTTGACGATGACCATAACGAGCACCGGCTCCCCGCCTGCCTCCTTGATGTCCGCTATCGCGCCCTTGACGGTAGCGCCCGTGCTTAGCACGTCATCCACTATGATGATCTTCTTCTTGCCGTCAACGGATGCGAAATTGGAGCTGAAAGCTCCGCCCGCCTCGCTCTCTGCGTGAGGCCTGTATACCCCGAAGTCGAGGCCCATGATCTCTGAGAGCATCGTAGCGAAGGGCACGCCATTGATCGACACGCCTAGAACGACATCTGCATCCTTGTCGCGCTTGCTCAGCTCCTCGAGCGCTATATCCGCCAGGAGCTCTGACATTAGGCCAACCCGGTACCCTGAGACGCCCACCGACCTCCAGCCGATCTTGACATCGGACGGGGGCAGGCCCTCTGAACCGTACTCGATCAAGTAGTTGACCGTGTCGAGGGACAGGTGAAGCTCATCTGCGATCTCGCGTACGCCCAGGCCTTTCTTCCTGAGCACTTTGGCGTTGGCTGCCAATTCTCTTACATCCACCATCTTATCACGGCTCGGAAATGCATCATGTCACGATATTAACCTTTCTGCGTTGCGGACTGGGTCTCAAGGGCATTCACCATTGCAGCCAGGCACTTGTTGAGCGGGGTCGTGACGCCGTTCTCCTCGCCCTTCTGCCAGAATACGCCGCTTATCTGGTCGATCTCTGTCTTGCGGCCTCGCGCGATGTCCTGAAGCATGCTAGATCTGTTGTCCGCAGTGTCCTTGGCCACTGCGCGCACGCATGCGTTCATCATTCTCAGCACTAGTTGGAAGCCTTCAGAAGCGGCGACGGTTACGCATTCTCTGCACACTTCGGACATGAGCTTTGAAATCACTGTGCTCTCCAGTAGCCGCCCGTTCTGTATCCGAAGCACGGCGGTGAGAGGGTTGATGCATGCGCTTACGACCGCCTTCGCCCATATCACAGACATCACATCTTTCTCGACGGTTGTCGGGATACCGGACGATGAAAACGCGGCGGCGATCTCGTCAGCGCCTCTGGGATCGAGGTCCGCGCCTATTATGGTCCTGCCTAGCCCTGACACCTTGACCTTCCCGGGCGAACCGAGGGCGGCGCCCATGGTCGTAGTCCCGCCGAACGCATGCGCTCCTTTCCATTCTCTAAGGATTTCGAGATTTCCCAGGCCGTTCTGGAGCGTCAATACCTTGGTGTGTTCTGTCGTCAGGCGCCTGCATTCAGATACCGCCTCCATAGTGTCATACGCTTTCGTGGTAACTATCAGAAGATCGGAGCGGTCCGAATTCACCACCGATTCGCGCGCCTCCAGTCGAACTAGTCTCTTGACATCGCCGACCAACCGCAGACCGCTGCTGTTGACCGCATCGATATGAGGTCTCCTGCCTATCAGGGTCACTTCGTGCTCGGAGGAGAGGATGCCCCCCAAGGCGCTCCCGAGCGAGCCCGCACCGAATATGCATATGCGCATCAAGCGTTGATGACTGACTAGCGCCTATTTGTGGTTTGTTCTGAACCTGGCGCTCTCAGCCACGAGGTGTGCCACCCGGGTCGGCTCAGGGACCCTATGCTTGAGGAATCTCACCGCTATATCCCTGGCCTGCTCAGAGGATACCTTGTGGCCCGCAGAGACATAGACGGGGTTGCTGTTGGTCTCTCCTACAACTGCGTAGCCCAGGACGCGGCCATCCTGAACGACCACTCTAGCACGGCCCGATGACCGCCCTGAGACTGTGCCGCAAAGGAGCTTCTTGGCAACCCCGACTGCGTGAACACTGAACACCACGCCGACTTGGCTAGTGATTCCGAAGCCCTCGGGGTGAAGGATGCCGTTGCCATCATACATCAACACAGTCATGGGATCCACGTGCTTCATGAGCGGCCTGATAATCGGCATTTCCCTGAAAGCCAGGTAGGTCGGGATGTATGGGAACTTCGCGTCGCCCTCCACTACGATCCTATCCGTCTCTTCTCCAGATTCGTAATCGAATGTGACCATGGCCGCGTACGCGTGCTCGTCTTTGTAGGCGATGTCCATGCCTGCAACCTGCCCTATCCTGCCCTTGAACTCATCTAAAGTGAGGTGATTCTTCAAGCTGGTCTGCAGCCTCCTCAGCTTTTTGAGCGGATAGGTTGTTTTGAAGTCCTTGAAGAGGACTTGCCCAAGATTGCCAACTTTCCAGTCTGAGATCTCTATGCCCTCTTTCCTAAGGAGCCTGACCTTCTTCTCAGGGCCACCGCCCGTGTACCCCCCAACATAGCCGTCTGACTGGACGACTCTCCTGCATGGCACCCTGACGATGTCATCGTTCCTGCTCATCGCGAGTCCGACGAACCTGCTGGCCACGATGTCTCCGAGTGCCTTCGCCACCTCGCCATACGTGGTCACCTTACCTTCAGGCACCTGCGCGACCAGGTCGTAGGTTGCTTTCCAGAGATCTGGGATGCCTTCCAAGGATTCGGATCGCATCGCGCCGAACAACCGCTCATGAAAGTATTAAATGTGCGCAGGCACAACTACGATTCTGAATGCTCGGTCATGCGCTCTCGAACTACTACAGAATCCTCGACGGCGAAGATACTGCGAAGTATCTCAGGACTAAGGAGCACATTGTCACGGTCGACCTCTCTGATAACGAGCATGAGCTATGGAGCTTGCATGACTCCGCGCTCTTGAGAGAGGCGCAGACTGTCGAAGGGATGTCATTCCTCGACTTGAAGATGGAGCTCGCGCACAGGATGCTCGACAGGTGCAACCTATGCGAGCGCAGGTGCGGAGCCAAGAGGAGTGCTGGAGAGAAAGGACATTGCGGAGTCATCGAGCCCAGAATCAGCAGCGAGTTCATACACATGGGAGAGGAACCTGATCTTGTGCCTTCCTACACGATATTCTTCTCGGGGTGCACCTTCGAATGTGTCTTCTGCCAAAACTGGGACATCAGCACGAAGCCGACTTCAGGGATTCAGATGAGCGCAGACATGGTAGCGCGAATGATCGAAGACAAGGTTGCGAGCAAGTATCCAAGCAATCAGAGATTGAGGACCGCGCATTTCGCCAGGAACGTGAATTGGGTTGGAGGAGACCCCACTTCGAACCTGCCGTTCATCCTAGAGGTCCTCAGAGAATGCAGCGCGAACATCCCCCAGGTCTGGAACTCCAACATGTACCTGACTGAGGAGTCACTGAAGCTGCTGGATGGCGTGATTGACGTCTACCTTACGGATTTCAAGTACGGCAATGATAAGTGCGCACTCAGACTGTCAAACGCGCCAGATTACATGAGAATCGTCGAAAGGAATCACCGACTCGCAAGGGTACAGGCCGAAATGATCGTAAGGCATCTCGTCCTGCCGGGTCATGTGGAATGCTGCAGCCGACCGATTCTGAATTGGATCGCGAAGAACCTGAGTCATGTCAAGGTGAATGTGATGGCGCAATACAGACCAGCACACAGAGCTAAGGGGTTCAAGGAAATTGACAGACCACTCGCGATGTCCGAGTACAGCAGGGCGGTAGAAATCGCGAACGGTCTCGGACTCGACCTGTGCGATTGAGTTAGTTACTTCGTCATCTCCTTGAGCATGACTGAGCGCCGGGGACCGGGCAACTTAACCAAGGGAATTGATTCAACCCTTTCGGAAAACCTTCTGGCTGACTCCGAAACGACGCACGGAATCTAGAACATCTTAAGTACGCTCATTGTCATGCATTCGCGTGGACTCCTCGGAGACTTTATCACTCCTAAGGTTGGCCCCGGCCATCATTGTCCTCGCCTACGCCTCCGTGTTGGACTGGCGGACGCGAAGGGTCCCGAACACGTACTGGATAGCTCTTTCGTTGGTCGGCCTGGCTCTCATCCCAATCCAGCTGCTAGCCGATGAGAAGGATCTCAAGTTCCTTCTCATCATGGTCCCGATTCTGGTGATTCTGTCAGATGTATATTGGGGCTCTGAGGAGGGCCCCCTGGCGAAGTACATGACAGTCGCAAAGTATGCTGTAGCGGTAGTAGCCATCGTAGCTCTGGCATACCTTTGGGGGACTGACGGATACTTCCAGCATTTCCTCGCGGTGCCCATAATGATGCTCCTCATCGTGGCCATGTACATGCTCGATGTGATCCGCGGAGGCGCAGACGCCAAGGCGCTCCTTTCGCTATCGATCTTGTTCCCTTTCTATCCGGTCCTTGGATCCTTTCCAATCCTGCACAGCGATGCCCCGTCAGCCGAGATCATCTTTCCTTTCTCTTTCGTCATTCTCATCACCGCGGCTGTCCTGGTCGTTCTTCTACCTCTGGGGTTTCTCGCAAAGAACCTCGCATCGAGGGATTTCCGATTCCCCCTGGCATTCCTGGGTTACAAGATGGAGAGCGCGGAGATCGGGAAGAGCCATGTCTGGCTCATGGAGAGGATCCAGGATGGGAGGCACGTCACTAGCACGAGGACCAGGAGGGATGAGGACCTGGGCAAGGAGGTGGAGGCACTGTCCGAAGCTGGATACAAAAGGATCTGGGTCACTCCTAAGATACCATTCATAGTGCCGATGACGGCAAGCATAATCCTGTCAGCTGTCATAGGCAACTGGCTGCTTTACATCTTTCCGTTTTGATGCACGACAGGTTCAACAGAGAATCATACTACAATGTTCAGATCGGTCCCACACTTCCCGCACTTGCTTCCCGCGAGGTTCGTAGAACGGACCGAGAACCCTTCTCTGTCAATGACCTTCACACCACATTTGGGGCAGAAGGTGTCATCCCTGTCCCCTGCGTAAACGTTCCCTAGATAGACGAATTCGAGGCCCGCCTTTGTCGCGATGTCATAGGCTTGAGAGAGGACCTTATCCGACGTCCGCGGGACGCTGGTGAGCTTGAAATCCGGGTGGAACGCAGAGAAATGCACCGGTATGTGTGGGCCAAGAGAGTCAACTACCCACCTGTCGAACTTGTTCATCTCCTCCAGTGAGTCATTGTGCTCGGGGATGACGAGATAAGTGAGCTCCACATGTATCCCAAGTTCGACGGCGACCTCGCATGCTCTGAGGACGGGGGCCAGCTTCCCGCCGCATATCTCCTTGTAAAACCCCTCGGTGAAAGCCTTGACATCGATGTTCATCGCGTCTATCACGCCCTTCAGCTCCCGCAGAGGCTCCTCCTGGATGAACCCGTTCGTCACATAGTTCGCCTTGAGTCCGGCCTTATGCGCCGCCTTTGACGCAACCGTTGTGAACTCGTGCCAGATGGTCGGTTCGTTGTATGTCCATGAAACAGAGGTGGCGCCCGAGGACCGGGCGTACCGAATGACATCATCAGGTGTTATTTCGGTGAGATCGAAAGCGCCGACTTTCGCCCTCGAGATAGAGAAGTTCTGGCAGTGTTGACAGAACAGGTTGCATCCGACGCTTCCGAAAGAGATCGATGTGCTTCCCGGGAGGAAGTGAAACAACGGCTTCTTCTCGATGGGATCTGGATGTATCGATGAGGCCAGCCCGTAGATCAGCGAGTAGAGCTTCCCAGACCTATGCTCCCTCACACCGCAAAGTCCTCGCTTGCCGTCCGCTATCAGGCACGAATGAGGGCAGAGGCTGCACTTGACTCTGTCGCCCTCCATCGAGTAGAACCGCGCTTCATGGCTGGCGTGTTCGGAAATGCTCATAGCCGAGGTTCTCCAGCTTCTCCCGCGTTCCGTTGTCTATCAGGATGTTCTCCTCTCCACTGGTGACCTTGCCGATAACGGTCATCGGGCAGCCGCACTCCTTGGAGAGCACGGCGAGATCGTTCTCGGCCTCCCGCTTGATGGTGAATAGAAGCTCATAGTCGTCCCCGAAGTTGAGCACGAGATCTTTCTGCCGTTCAAGGTCGTGGAACGCCAAGTCGACCTCCTTGGCCTTCGGTATCTTGGCATAGTCGATCTCGTATGTCATGCCGGAGTTTCTAGACATTTCGAAAATCGAAGTGGATAGTCCGTCGGAGATGTCCATGCATGATGTCACGAACCCGGACGCGCTCATCGCCATGCCCTCCTTCACTCTCGGCCACGGCCTCTTCAGAGCATCCTCCGCTTCCTTTAGGTTCAGCGCTTTCTTAATGGAGAAGAATCCCGCGCCGGCTCTGCCCAGACTGCCTGTGACGGCAATCAGGTCGCCCGACTTGGCCCCCTTCCGTAGCAGGATCCCTTTCTTTGAGACCACTCCGAGGGCAGTTCCGCAAAGCACGAGATCGTCGTGCTCCTTCGTGTCTCCACCAACTATGCTCGTGTTGAATCTGCGGGCGCAATCGTTCATCCCATCGACCATCTGCTCGATGAACTCAAT
>Ga0315275_10000665_pt1 | contig 28588 bp, 24 predicted proteins | sample YL17G03_0_MG_FD_205557 | JGI IMG/M metagenome (GOLD analysis project Ga0315275, IMG submission 205557) | Sediment microbial communities from Yellowstone Lake, YNP, Wyoming, USA - YL17G03_0 | ecosystem: Environmental > Aquatic > Freshwater > Lake > Sediment | place: USA: Wyoming | collected...
TAAAAAGTATGGTGGATTAGCAGTAACAAACTCAGAATCAGAAAAAGAAATTAATATTCAAACCCACAAGGGTTCAGTCAGGGAAACCTTTGAGGGTGAAGTGGCAGAATTTAAAGGACACGAAGGAATTGGTTATTCTGGATCAGCCAGGGAACCTTTTCTTGTTGATTCTGGGATAGGGAAAATTTGCACTTGTTTTTCAGGTAACATTCTTAACAGGCTCGAATTAAAATCTTATTTTTTAAAACTGGGCCATGCATTTGGAAGGGAAGGTGATGATATTGAAATAATTACCAAATTAATAGCCCAGAAAAAAGACGTAGCAGAAGGCATAAAGTGGGCCGATGCAAAAATAAAAGGAGCATTTTCCCTTCTTGTTCTTACCCCAAATGGTATTTATGCTGCTCTTTCTTCAGCAGGTCAGTGGCCCTTAGTTCTTGGTGAAAAAAAAGGAGCAGTAGTTGTTGCTTCTGAGTCTAGCGGTTTCAGTAATTTAGGAATCAAGCCACTGAGAGATGTTGAGCCGGGCGAAGTCGTTCTATTAAGTAAAGGGGAATATAGAACCATAGCCTATTTTTCAAAAAGCAAAAGAAAAATTTGCAGTTTTTACCCGGTTTATACAAGTTTTCCCAATGATATTTTTCATGGGGTTCCGTCTTCTTCAACAAGAAAAGGATTGGGCGCAGCACATGCTCGCGTGGACATCTTAAATGGATTTATTGCAGACAGGATAACCCTTATTCCTGATTCTGGTCGTTACCACGCTATTGGATATAAAGAAGAATGCGATAGGCAAGCTCGTCTTGGAATAATACCAAGAGAAAAAATACCTATCTACGATGAAGTCTTACTTAAATATACCGCCGCCGCTGGTAGAAGTTTTATTCTTGACGATAAAAAACAAAGGGAATTTGAGGCGATAATAAAAATCTTACCCAGTAGCGAAGATTATACTGGTCAGACGACGGTTGTCTGTGATGACTCTTTGGTCAGGGGCACTCAAACCAGGTCAAATTTAGTACCAAAATTAAAATCCCTAGGCTTCAGTGAAATTCATTTACGATTTTCTTACCCTTATCTTTTCTCTTATTGTCCGTATGGAAAGACAACTAAAAGAGGAGAACTTCTTGCGCCCCTCTGTCATTCAGATGAGGAAATTGCAAGATTTTTAGGAGTCAAAAGTGTAAGATTTAATTCAATCAGAGACATAATTGAGGCCTCTCGTATCCCTCGAAAGAATTTATGCTTTGACTGCGCTTTGCGAGTTGGGTTATAAAAATATTTAAGATATTTTCTAAAAACCAAAAGCCATCTATTTTTACAAGATGGCTCCTTTTTATATCTAAAATTAACTTTTTGCTTTCTCAACTATTTTTTTGAATATTTCCGGATTTTTCTGGGCCAAATCAGCTAAAATCTTTCTATTAATCTCAATTTTGTTTTTCTTTAAAGCTGATATGAATCTGCTGTAAGAAATTCCCTGTTCTCTGGTAGTAACATTTATTTGGGTTTGCCAGAGATTTCTGAAGTTTCTTTTTTTATTTTTTCTTCCCTGGTAAGCATATTCCCAGGCATGATACATGGCGTCTTTAGCTGCAACGTATTTTGATTTTCTTCCCCAACGAAAACCCTTGGCATATTTTAATAAATGCTTTCTTCTTTTGTGTGCAGTTGTTCCTCGTTTGACTCTTACCATATTAAATCTTTAGAAATTTTCTAATTCCTCTAATTTCTGAATCGGAAACCGTAACCCATTTTCTGCTTTTTCTTATCTTACTTCCGCTTTTTTTCGCCCGAAAATGGTTAAGACCGGTAGCTCTTCTTAAGATTTTACCGTTTTTGGTTATCTTGAATCTTTTAGTAAATGATTTTTTGGTTTTCAGTTTGGGCATATTAACCTTTGGAAATTATCAGTATTAATCCTCTGGCTTCTCTTTTTAATCCTTTCTCAATTTTTATAGGTATGATGTTGTTTAAAATTTCCAGGAATTTGTTCATCTTTTCTTTGGCGAAATCCTGAAGCGCTTTCTCTCTTCCCCTTAAAGTAAGTTCAACCCTGACCACATCACCTTTGTTGAGAAATTTTTCAGCCTGGTGGGCTCTGGTTTCTAAATCGTGCAGGGATATATTGTAGGTCAGCCTTATTCCTTTAAGCTCCCCTCCTTTCTGTTTTTTCATCAAGCGGTTTTTCTTTTCTTCCCTATAAAGGTATTTGCCGTAGTCTTCTATCTTGCAAACCGGCGGCTCTACTTTTTCCGTAACCTGTATTAAGTCTAAATTGCGCTCCCTGGCCATTTGGAGCGCTTCCTGCAAGCCAACAACGCCAATTTGTTTACCGGTTTCGTCAATCAGCCTTATTTCTTTCGCCCTTATTTGATTGTTGAGTAAAGGTCTTTTAAAGATATGTTTAAACTTTTTTAATCTTTTTGTGGAGAAGGCGGGAATCGGACCCGCGTGTGAAAAGTTGTCCTAAAATAATTCTACAAGCTTGTTCTATTTGTGTTTTCGGAAGCATTAAATATAAAATAAACAAAAATTTAATACTCCTAGTTCCTAATTTTTTGTCAATTGTTCGGAACAGTGCAATTGCTTATCTCGGATTTTTGCGCCCTTCTTCACTTACCGAGAATTGGTGAAGGGACGGCTTCCGCTATTAGGCGAAAGCGGGTGCAAGCTCTGGGCTTGCGAATAAGTTGTTGCTTATTTTTAATTCTCAAAGTTTAACGAGATTTGAGAAGCTCGGCTTGCTTATTTTAGTCCTCTCTTCATCAAAGCCTTTCATCCCCGCATTTTTAATACTCTTTTCATTTCTTTTTCCGTTTCCCTTTTCTTTATCGTTTCCCTTTTATCGAACTTCTTCTTTCCTTTTCCTATGCCGAATTCAATCTTAATTTTGCCGTTATTAGTATACACTTTGAGCGGTATCATCGTCAAGCCCTTTTGCTGGGACTTCCCGATCAAATAATTAATCTCTTTCTTCCTTAAAAGAAGCTTTCTTGATCGTTGGGGGTCGTAATCAGAGGGAGCGTTCTTTGGCTGATAAGGAGGAACACTGGCTCCTACCAGATAAACCTCCCCGTTTCTTATAACCACATAGGAACCCATCAGGTTTATCCGCCCCAGCTTTATTGATTTAACTTCCTGGCCATTCAAAGCAATCCCGGCTTCAAATTTTTCCAGGATTTGGTAGGTAAAATAGGCTTTTTTGTTCTCAGATAATATCTTCATCCCTTTTATTTTAGCAGAAATTAAGATAAACTGGAATTAATGATAAAGGAAGAAATCAAAACATCAGCCGTTTTAAATATAGATAAAATAAGAAAAGGCGAATTTTTAGGGCAAATACCAGAATTATATGAACTTAGAGAGGTAATTGAGAACAATAATTGGCACGATAATACCTCTGTTTTTGATCACACATTAACAACCCTAAAAAAACTAGAAGGACTATTCGGGAACATTAAAAGCGTAATTTCGGATTATTTAAACCAGAAGATTACAAATTATAACCGAAGAGAACTTTTATTTTTAGCCGCAATCTTTCATGATATTGCCAAAAAGGAAACATTTTTAAAAGAAAATGGAGAAACCACTTGTTTGAACCATGAAGAGAAAGGCGCAATTAAGGCTAAAAAAATTTTATCTCGGTTTGATTTATCTAGAAAGGAAAAAGATTTGGTTATTAAAATAATTAAATACCACAATGTAATTCACCTGATTTTTAAGTATAAGCCTGATAAATTTAACAAAGAGATAGATAAAGCCAAGAAAAAATATTTCAAAATATTTTTGGAAATAATTTTATTGAGCATGGCAGATACTTTAGGGTTACAACCAAACAAGAACAAGGTAGATGATTTTAATTTCCGGATAAATTTTTATAAAAAAATCCTTTTTTAGTAAAGATAAAAACAATGATTCGCCAAGAAATAAAAAACCTAATCGAGAAATCAATAAAAGAGCTTCAAAAAAAGGGAGTTTTTTCTGCTTTTAATATTCCCAAAATTCGGGTAGAGCAGCCGGAAATTAAGGGCAGGGGTGATTATGCCACCAATATCGCAATGGCGATTGCCAGAGAAAGCAAGAATTCTCCGACAGAAACAGCAGAAAACCTTAAAAGCCAGATTTTAAGTTTAAAATCAAGTATTTTTGAAAAGATAGAAATAACTAATCCTGGTTTTATCAATTTTTTTCTTGCCAAAGAATATCTTCAAAAGCAAATTGAGGAAATTTTAAAGAAAAAGGATAAATTTGGTCAAGTGGACACAGGCAAAGGGAAAAAAGTTAATGTTGAATTTATTTCTGCCAACCCTACCGGTCCTTTGACTCTGGGCAATGGACGAGGAGGATTTTGCGGAGACGTTTTAACTAATGTTTTGAATAAAGCCGGGTATAAAGCCAAAAGAGAATACTATATCAATGATACCGGTGAGCAGGTTAGGAAGTTAGGACATTCGGTTATCGGTGATTCAGAGGCAGTTTATAAAGGAGAATATATAGATAATTTAAGAAAGAGAATTAAGGGTGATAATCCTAATGAGGTGGGGCAAAAGGCAGCTAAAATTATTTTTGAAGAAATGATAAAACCCTCAGTCAAAAGAATGGGAATAAACTTTGATGTTTGGTTTTCGGAAAAAGAGCTTTATGACAAAAAAGAGGTTAAAAATGTTTTAGAATGGCTAAAGGAAAAAGAATTGGCTTATGAAAAAGACGGAGCCTTATGGTTTAAATCAACCAAATTTAACGACGATAAAGATAGGGTTTTAATTAAGGCTGACGGAGAAAAAACCTATTTAGCTTCCGATGCCGCTTATTTAAAGAATAAATTTAACAGGGGTTTTGACCATTTAATATATATCTGGGGGGCTGACCACTTTGGCTATATTGAAAGAGTAAAAGGAATGGCCGAGGCTTTGGGCTATAAGAAAGAACAGACAGATTTTATTATTATGCAGCTAGTCAGGTTATTTGAGAAAGACCAGGAAGTAAGGATGTCAAAAAGAACGGGTGTTTATGTGGTTTTAGAGGAATTAATTGACGAGGTTGGCTTGGATGTTGCCAGATTTTTCTTTTTAACCAAGAGCCCTAATACTCATTTGAATTTTGATTTAGGTTTAGCAAAAGAACATTCAGAGAAAAACCCTGTTTATTATGTCCAATATGCTTATGCCAGAATTTGCAGCATATTTAAAAAGACAAATCTTAAACCTCAGATTTCAAAGCTTGAATTATTAACTCATAATAATGAATTAGGACTCGTTAAAAAATTAATTCAGCTGCCAGAAATTATTGAAGATACGGCCAAAGATTACCAAGTTCAACGCTTATCGCAATATGCGGTAGAATTAGCAACGATTTTTCACCAATTTTATCATAACTGCCAAGTTATTTCTGAAGATAAAAAATTAAGCCAAAGCCGTTTGTCTTTAGTTTTAGCCACTAAAATTGTTTTGAAAAACACTTTAGATTTAATGGGGATTTCCAGCCCCGAAAAAATGTAATCATGCACAACCAATATTATATGCTTAGACATGGGGAATCGTTAAAGAACAAAAAACACGTATCCTCCTGTTGGCCGGAAAAAACTAAATACCCGTTGACCCCAGAAGGAAGAAGACAAATTAGAAAAGCTGCTAAAGAATTAAAAAAGAAAAAGATTGATTTAATCTTCACGTCTGATTTATTAAGAACCAGAGAAACGGCCGGAATTGTTAGTAAAGAAATTGGAATAAAACCAAAGATTGATAAAAGATTAAGAGAGGTTAATATCGGCATTTTTAATGGGAAACCAGTAGATGAAGTTGGAAGATTTTGGGACAAAGAACGAAAACTTCCTCCTTTAGAATATTACAAAAGAAGACTTAAGATAGCTCCACCAAAAGGGGAAAACTATCATCATATAGAGAAAAGACTAGGAAGCTTTTTAAAAGAGATGGAGAAAAAGTATAAAGGTAAGAACATATTAATCATCGGTCATCAGCGGCCTTTTACTTTGCTAGAAAAGATAATATATAGATATAGTTTCAAAAAATTGGTAAAAATAATTGTCGAGAAAAAAGAGATTAAAAAAGGAGAGGTTAGGAAATTGTAATTTATGGAGTTAAATTTTCCTTTAATTGAGAAAAACATTCTGAAATTTTGGAAAGATAGCGATATTTTTAAGAAGTTGAGAAAAAAGAACCAAGGCAAGGAGCGCTGGTCTTTTTTAGACGGCCCCATTACTGCTAATAATCCTATGGGCGTTCATCATGCTTGGGGAAGAACGTATAAAGATTTGTTTCAGAGATACAAGGCAATGCAGGGCTTTGACCAAAGGTTTCAGAACGGCTTTGACTGCCAGGGGCTTTGGGTGGAGGTTGAGGTGGAAAAAGAGCTGGGGTTTAAGAATAAAAAAGACATTGAGAAATACGGCATTGCTTCATTTGTTGAAAAATGCAAAGAAAGGGTGATTAAATACTCTAAAATTCAAACAGAACAGTCAATAAGATTGGGTCAATGGATGGATTGGGATAATTCCTATTATACGATGTCTGACGAGAATAATTACGCCATCTGGAGCTTTCTTAAAACCTGCTGGCAGAAAGGAATGCTTTACAAAGGGAAAGACGTTGTCCCTTGGTGCATCCGCTGCGGAACAGCCATTTCGGAACACGAAATTTTAACCGAAGAGTATAAAGAGATCATTCATAAGGCAATTTATTTTAAACTTCCAGTTATTGGAAGAAAAAACACTTTCTTTCTGATTTGGACCACTACTCCCTGGACTCTTCCAGCTAATGTGGCCCTAGCGGTCAGTCCCAAATTGGATTACGTTGAAATAGAAGATAAAAACAAAGAGATATTTATTCTTCTAGAGAATAAAAAAGATTTGATTCCGGAAGGAAAAACATTAAAAAAATTCTCTGGTAAGGAATTAGACGGTTTGGAATATAAAGGAATGTTTGACGAATTACCGGCTGTTAAAAAATCATTAAAAAACAAGCACAAGGTTATTCTTTGGAAAGACGTTACCGGTGAAGAAGGTACGGGCATAGTGCATATTGCTCCGGGTTGCGGCAAAGAAGATTTTCAATTAAGCAAAGAGTTTAATCTCTCAGTCGTTAATCCGACCGATGATGAAAGCAGATACGGCGAGGGTTTTGGTTTTCTGGAGGGGAAATTGGTTACTGAAGTAAAAGACTTGATTTTTGAAAACTTAGAGAAAAAAGTAATTGTTTACAAAATTGAAGATTACAAGCACAGATATCCGACTTGCTGGCGTTGCAAGGAAGAATTGATTTTTCGCCTGGTTGATGAATGGTATATTTCCATGGAGAAACCAAGGAAACCATTAATGGATGTAGCCCAAAAGATAAAATGGATCCCTTCTTTTGGTCTGGAGAGAGAACTGGATTGGCTGAAAAACATGCAGGACTGGCTGATTTCTAAAAAAAGATATTGGGGCCTTTCGCTGCCGATTTATGAGTGTTCTTGCGGCAATTTTGAAGTCATTGGCTCAGAGGAAGAGTTAAAAGAAAGGGCAGTGGAAGGTTGGGAGGAATTTGACGGCCATTCTCCCCACAGGCCTTGGATAGACAGGATAAAAATCAAATGCAGCAAATGCAGTAAAAAAGTTTCTCGCATTCTTGATGTAGGAAATCCCTGGCTTGACGCCGGCATCGTTCCCTTTTCCACCATGGGATATTTCAGCGACAGGGAATACTGGAAGAAATGGTTTCCGGCTGATTTCGTTTGTGAGTCTTTCCCCGGACAGTTTAAAAACTGGTTCTATTCTTTAATTGTGATGAGCACGGTTCTGGAAAATTCTTTACCGTCCAGGACGATTTTCGGCTACGCTTCGGTGTGGGATGAAAAAGGCGAAGAAATGCACAAGTCAAAAGGTAATGCCATATGGTTTGACGATGCGGTGGAAAAAATCGGGGCTGAACCGATGCGCTGGATGTATAACAGGCAAAACCCCTCTTTTAATTTAAAATTCGGCTACAGGGCGGCAGAAGAAATTAAAAGAAAGCTTTTGACTCTATGGAACAGTTTTCTTTTTCTTCAAACCTATGTTAATAAAGAAGAAATTTTTTCTTTGGACTCTCAATTGGGGAAAAACAATCTTTTAGACAAATGGATTGTTTCCAGACTTAATAATTTAATTGAAAAAGTTACCAAAAGCCTTAATAAATACAATGCTGCTTCAGCCAGCTCGGCGATAGAAGACTTTTTTATTAATGACCTTTCTTTGTGGTATATTCGCCGGTCCAGGAAAAGATTTCAAAAAACGGATAATCCCAAGGAGAAAAAAGAAGCAGCCGAAACCCTTTATTTCGTTCTTCTGAATTTAATTAAATTAATTGCCCCCTTTATGCCTTTTTTGGCAGAAGAAATGTATTTGAAATTGAAATTAAAAGACATGCCGGAATCAATCCATTTGCATGATTGGCCTAGGGTTGAAAAAGAAATGGTTGATGAGAAATTAGAAGAAAAAATGGAAAAAGCAAGAGAAACCGTTAATTTGGCATTAGCCGAAAGGGCAAAATCAGGAATTAAAGTCAGGCAGCCCCTGAAAGAATTAATCATTGCGGACCTTGATTTAAAAAAAGAAAAAGAACTGCTTAATTTGATTAAAGAAGAGATTAACGTTAAAAAAATTGGTTTCGGTAAAAACCTCCAATTAAACACCAGGATCAGCCCTAAGCTTAAAGAAGAAGGAATAATTCGGGAAATAATCCGTAATATTCAGGACATGAGGAAAAAAATAGGACTAAAGCCGGAAGACATAATTTTAGTAGCGTACTCTGGTGATTCGGCGCTGAAGAAGATTCTGGATAAGAATAAAAAAACAGTTCTTAAGGAGGGCAGGATTAAAGATTTAATTAAGGAAGGAAAAGAAGCTTTTGATGCGGAAAAAACCATAAAGGTCGAAGAAAAAGAATTACATTTAGCAATTAAAAAAATTAATTAAATGGCTTTTAACGAACAATTAGGAGGTCAAGGAGTTCCTAAAATCCCACGGGAACAATCGCCAATTCCACCGCCGGTAGAAAAACCAAAAGATTCTTCCGCGTGGAAAGGAAAACCCTTTCTTAGGGGCGAAGATGTAAGAGGGTGGGCAAAGAGCGATGAGGCCTATAAAGAAACCAATCTATCCAGAGAAAAAAGGGAGGAAATTGCAAAAGGTCTTTTTGAAAAATCGGGAGATTATTTAAAAAAGGAAAAAGTAGAAAAAGCATTTAAAAAACTGAAAGAAGATTTTTCCTATGCCAAAACAGACATAGATAGAAAGAAAATATACGATAAAATGAAAATAATCAAGGCGATGTTAGATAAATAAATCTCGATGTTTAATCATTATCGGACCGCGGGTTTCATTTTGAAAAAGAATGACCGAGGAGAAGCGGATCGGATTTTTACCATATATACTAAAGATTTTGGCAAGCTGGAATTATTAGCTAAGGGAGAAAGAAAGATTACTTCAAAGTTGAGAGGAGGGCTGGAGCTTTTTTTTCTTTCTGAGGTTGAATTTATACAGGGAAAAAACTACAAAACCCTTACCGATGCCATATTAATCGACAGCTTTAAAAACTTAAGAAAAGATTTAAAAGTTTTAGGCATTTTATACAAGATTTCAGAAGTTTTTGATTTTTTAGTTAGAGAGGCAGAACCGGATGAAAAAATCTGGAATCTATTAAGAGAAGTTTTTGAAAAATTAAGCGATATAAAGACGGAAATAGTTTATTATTATTTTTTTTGGAATTTTCTTTCATTTTTGGGCTATCACCCAGAAATGTATTATTGTGCCTTATGTCAAAAAAAACTATCTCCGGAAAATATCTATTTTAGTCCCAAAGAAGGAGGACTAACCTGCGAACAATGCGAAAAATCAGTTGAATCAAAAAAACAGGTTGACCCTGATGCTGTAAAAATAATAAGAATTATATTGGAAAAGGATTGGACTACATTAAAAAAATTAAAACTAAAAAGCGAAGAATTGAAATCACTTAAAATCATTTCTAATTATTATCTTTCAGGAATTTTAGAGAAGGTGGGTTAACAATTAAATCTCGCTTTAACGATAAAAATTTGTTAAAGTAAAAGAACGATTATGAACAAAAGGACTCTTTTCATTGTTATTTTAGCGGTAATCGTTGGAATTGCCGGTTTTTACTATTATCAAAAGAATATTTATTCAAAAGAGATTTTAAAATTAGAAATATTAGGGTCCGAAGAGGCAGATTTACTTAACGAGATCGAATACATTGTTAAGTACAAAAACAATGGAGATACCACCCTAGAACAGCCCGAGCTTACTTTTGTATATCCGGAATATTCCATACCTTCTGAGGGAAGCTCTTTGACAGTCACCAAAAAATCAGAAGAATTGGGAGGAGCCATTTATCCGGGAGAAGAAAGAACATTTCATTTTAAAGCAAGGCTTTTAGGCAAGGAGGGAACTGCAGAAGAAGCAAAAGCATCCTTGAGTTATCAGCCTAAAAACCTGACAGCCCGCTACAAGTCAGAAACCACTTTTACCACTGTTATTAAAAAGGTTCCCATCACTTTTGACTTTGATTTGCCGACAAAAATAGCCATCGGTAAAGACTTGAAGTTCAGGCTAAATTATTTTTCAAATGTAGACTACCCAATTTCTCATTTAAGGGTAACCGTTGATTATCCTTCAGATTTTGAATTTATCGAATCTTTGCCAAAAGCATTAGAAAAAACCGAATGGGACATCGGGCTTTTAAACAAAGCCGCTGGCGGAAGAATTGAAATAACAGGAAGATTAAACGGCGACGTAGGCGAAGAGAAAGTTTTTCGGGCAAAAATAGGGATTTGGCAGAACGGAGAATTTATTTTACTAAAAGAAATCAGTTCCGGCATAACTGTCATTAATCCTTCGCTCGATATTTATCAGCAGATAAACGGTAATACTAAATATATTGCTAATCCGGGCGAATTGCTTCATTATCAAATTTTCTTCAGAAATGTCGGCTATGAGCAGCTCAGCAATTTATTTTTGATAGTAAAAATGGAAGGAAGCGCCTTTGATTTTTCTACGCTGCAATCTCCTCAGGGAGAATTCAGGTCGGGCGACAACTCAATCATGTTTGACTGGAAAGGAATCCCGGACCTTCAATTCTTAGATCCAGATCAGCAAGGAGAAGTGGAATTCTGGATTAAATTAAAAAATGACTGGTCTATTACTGATTCCCAGGGCAAAAATCCGGCAATTAAAGATACCATATATTTAAGCCAGGTTCAGCAAGAGGTTGTTTACAAGGTGAATTCAAGATTGGAAATTTCCCAAAAGGGATATTTTAATGACGAGGTTTTCGGCAATTCCGGTTCTTTCCCCCCAAAAATAGGAGGAGAGCCCACCACTTACACCATTGTCTGGCAGCTTAAAAATTACTACAACGAAATTAATAACGTAAAGGTAAAAGCTGTATTGCCTTTTTGTTGTGATTTAACCGGATTGATTTTCCCCGAAGAACAATCTTCTAAATTCACCTTTGATTCTCAGTCAAGAGAAATAGTTTGGTCAGCGGGTGATTTAAAGGCCAGCCAGGGAGTAGCTGGTACACAGGCACCCAATATTTCTTTCCAGATTAAATTTACCCCCCTCGGCAACCAGTTAGGTCAAAGTCCGGAAATTATTGGAAAAGCCATGATAACCGGCGAGGACCAATGGACCAATGAAACACTGGAAAGCACTTCGCATGGCGTTACCACCGCCTTGCCGGATGATAAATCAATCTCAGATGATAAAAAAACAGTAATGTAAATCTATGCAGGATTTAATGTCAAAAATCATATCTTTAACTAAACGAAGGGGATTTATTTTTCCTTCTTCAGAGATTTATGGCGGCTTCTCTTCCTGTTATGATTTTGGCCCCCTGGGAACGGAACTGAAAAATAATATTAAAAAGGCCTGGTGGCAGGAGATGACAATGAGGCAGGAGAACATAGTCGGTTTAGATGCAGCTATTTTAATGTCTCCTAAGGTCTGGCAGGCTTCGGGTCATTTGACCGCTGGTTTTGCCGACGAATTGGTGGAGTGTAAAAAATGTCATCATCGTTTCAGAAAAGATTTTTTAGAAGAAAACAGATGTCCGGACTGTAAAGGAGATTTAACCCAACCGAGGAAATTCAATTTAATGATGAAAACCTTTGTCGGGCCGGTGGAAGATGAAGATTCAATTGCCTATTTAAGGGCAGAGACCTGTCAGGGGATATATATGAATTTCAAAAATGTATTGAATTCTAGCCGGCAGAGAATTCCTTTCGGCATTGCCCAAATCGGAAAAGCCTTCAGGAATGAGATAACGCCGGGAAATTTCATTTTCAGGACCAGGGAATTCGAACAGATGGAAATGCAGTGGTTCTGCCATCCTAAAGAAGCCGAGAAATTTTTTGATTATTGGAAAGAAAAAAGAATGAAATGGTATTTAAGTTTGGGAATTGAAAAAGAAAACCTGAGATTTAAAGAAACGGCAAAAAACGAACTAGCCCACTATGCCAAAAGAGCGGTTGATATTGAATACAAATTTCCTTTCGGCTGGAAGGAGATCGAAGGAGTCCACAACAGGGGCGATTGGGACCTATCCAATCATTCCAAAAATTCAGGAGAAGACTTGAAATATTTTGACGAAGAATCCGGGGAAAAATATTTTCCTCATATCATTGAAACCTCAGCCGGGGCAGACAGGAGTTTTTTAACTTTTTTAATTAATGCTTTTTCCGAGGTAAAAGGAGGAAGGACAAAGACCACTGAATCGACAAAAGAAGTAGAATACATATTAAAATTTCATAAATCCTTGACGCCGGTAAAAGTAGCTGTTTTGCCCTTAGTTAAGAATAAGTCGGATTTGGTCAAAGCGGCCCAGAAAATCTATAAATTACTAAAGCCTCATTTTACCTGCCAGTATGATGAAATCGGCTCCATCGGTAGGAGATACAGAAGGCAGGATGAAATAGGCACAGTGTTCAGTATAACTGTTGATTTTGAAACTTTAGAAAAAAACGATGTTACTCTTAGGGACCGTGATACGATGAAGCAGGAAAGAATAAAAACAGACGATTTGATTGAAATATTAAAAGGGAAATTAGATGTTTAAAAAAACTACTCTTAAAAACGGTTTGAGGATAATCACCGTTCCCCAGAAGACAACCCAGGCTTTGACGGTTTTGGTGTTGGTCGGGACGGGCTCGAAATATGAGAATAAAAAGATAAGCGGCATATCCCATTTTTTGGAGCATATGTATTTTAAAGGAACTAAGAAGAGACCTTCTTTTCTTGAGGTTGCCGAGACCCTGGATAAAATCGGCGGGATATACAATGCTTTTACCGGAGAAGATTTTACCGGCTATTTTGCCAAAGTGGCTGCCCCGCATTTTGAAATGGCCCTGGACTGGGTTTCCGACATATATTTAAACAGTTTATTGTCGGACGAAGAGATAAGAAAAGAAAAAGGCGTTATCGTTGAAGAAATCAATATGTTTTATGATCATCCCATGTCTTACATAGGAGTTTTATGGAGTGAACTTTTGTATGGTGACCAGCCGGCAGGTTGGTTCGTTGCTGGAACCAAAGAAAGCGTGGCAGGAATTGACCGTCAGAAAATGGTTGACTATATGAAGAAACAGTACGTGGCCTCCAATACCGTTATTTGTCTGTCGGGGAATATAAATCAATCTTTGGCTGTTGAGAAAGTTAAAAAATACTTTTCCAAAATTTCCGACCAAAAACCTTTTTTAAAACAAAAAGTTGTTGAGAAGCAGACAAAACCAGCTTTCCTTCTTAATTTCCGTGAGACCGATCAAACGCACGTTTGCTTCGGAGCCAGAACATATAATATGTTTCATCCCCAGAGATACGTCTTGGAAGTTTTATCCCTAATTCTGGGAGGAATGATGAGTTCCAGGCTGTTCAGCGAGATAAGGGAAAAGCTGGGTCTGGCCTATTATATTAAAACCGATTCGGTTTCCGATCCTGATACCGGATTTTTGGTAACCCAGGCCGGAATAGACAATAAAAACATCGAGAAAGCGATATCTATTATTTTAAGGGAGTACAAAAAAATTTCCCAAATAAAAGTTTCAGCTGGAGAATTAAAAAAAGCCAAGGACTGTATAAAAGGTAGAGCTTCCTTGGAATTGGAATCTTCCGACGCCAGAGCCTCTTTTTATGCCACCCAGGAACTTTTAGAAAAAAGAATTCTGACCCAGGAAGAGATTTTTAAAAAAATTGATAAAGTCAGCGCAAATGATATTGTTAAAGTAGCCAGGGATATTTTCAAGCCGGAAAAGCTGAATCTGGCTTTGATCGGACCGGTAAAAGACAAAGAAAAATTTAACAATAATTTTTTAAAAATAATATCTCAAATAAAATGATTAATAACGAAAAGCTTTTAGACGTTTCCTGGGGAACAATTTTTAAAATAGGGATTGGCTTTTTCATTTTCTACATTGTTTATTTTATTAAAGACATTCTTATTTGGTTTTTCTTCGCTTTGATTATTTCTTTTCTTTTTGATCCGGTGATTAATTTTCTTCAAAAACTGAAAGTTCCCAGACTTTTATCGGTAATCTTTGTCTATGTGGCCGTTTTCGGAGTCCTGGGACTAACTATTTATTTGACCGCTCCAGTATTTTTTTCCGAGCTTCAACAATTTTCCCAGCTTTTTCCCCAATATTTTGAAAAAGTTGCCCCGACCTTAAGAGAACTGGGCTTCAGTTCTTTTGAAAGCATGGAAACATTCATCCAGTCTCTTGGCGGGATATTTAAAACAGCTTCCTCAGATATTTTTAGCGCCGTGGCCGTGTTTTTTGGCGGCATCAGTTCAATGCTTTTTATACTATCAATTGCACTTTTCCTTTCTTTGGAAGAAAAAAGCGCCAAAGAGATGATTAAACTTATTTCTCCCAGAAGATACGAAAATTATGCTTTATCTCTTTGGGAAAAAACCGAAGCCAAGGTTTCCGGTTGGTTTGCCAGCCGGGTTTTAGCTTGTTTGTTTGTGGGAGTGATTTTTTTCATTTCTCTTTATCTTTTTAATGTAAAGTACTCTCTGAGTTTGGCGCTTTTTGCCGGTGTGGCGAATTTTGTTCCCATCATTGGTCCTGTCTTGTCGGCTGTCGTTGTTTTTGTTTTTGTCGGCTTGGATTCCTGGCTTAAAGCGATTTTTGTCATAATCGTTCTTACCTTAATACACCAGATTGAAGGAAATATATTATCTCCCATTTTAACCCAGAAATTCATCGGTTTACCTCCGGTTTTAGTCCTACTTTCTCTGGCCATAGGGGCAAAACTTCTAGGAATTTTAGGGGCAATTCTGTCGGCTCCGGTGGCAGCAGCCATCTTTGAATTTCGCAGCGATTTTACAAAGAAAGAGAAGCCCAAAACCATAGAAGTCAAGGAAATTAAGCAGGAAATTTAAAGTTTTGGCCAGGAAGTTAATTGTGATAAAATAAAAAGGAGGTTAACCCTCCTTTTAAACATGAGCTCAGAAAAAGGAAAATTCTATATCACTACCAGTATTGCCTACACTAATGCTCCGCCCCATCTGGGGTTTGCTTTGGAGTTGGTCCAGGCCGACGTCTTGGCCCGCTATCAGCGGATTTTAGGGGAAAAAGTTTTCTTTTTAACCGGTACAGATGAACACGGCCAAAAGATCGTTAAGGCGGCTGAAGAAGCAGACAGAACCCCAAAAGAATTTACCGACGAACTGTCAGAAAAATTTAAAAAATTAAAAGAGCCATTGGGCATATCAAATGATGATTTTATCAGGACAACAGATCAAAAACGCCACTGGCCGACGGTAAAAGATATCTGGTTTAAATTAAAGGAAAACGGGGATATCTATAAAAAAAGATACAAAGGTCTTTATTGCGTCGGATGCGAAGCTTTTATCACTCAGAAAGACTTGGCCGGCGGTAAATGCAAAATTCATCAGAAAGAACCGGAAATAATCGAAGAAGAAAATTATTTTTTCAGACTCTCAAAATATTCAAAAGAAATCGGGGAGACGGTAAAGGAAAATAAGGTAAAAATTATTCCTGATGGTCGGAAAAACGAAATGCTTAATTTTATTGATCAGGGACTGGAAGACGTTAGTTTTTCAAGACCGAGAAAAGATTTAAAGTGGGGCATACCGGTTCCCGATGATAATTCCCAGATTGTGTACGTCTGGGCAGATGCCCTTATAAACTATCTTTCGGCCTTGGGTTATCCCGATGGCGGTAATTTTAAAAAATACTGGCCGGCTGATATTCATTGCGTGGGAAAGGATATTTTAAGATTTCATGCCACAATTTGGCTCGGGATACTTTTGTCCCTAAAATTACCTTTGCCTGAAAATATTTTTGTCCACGGGTTCATAACTTCAAATAGCCAGAAAATGTCCAAAAGTTTGGGCAATGTTGTTGATCCGTTCGAGTTGGTTAAAAAATATGGTACTGACCCGGTAAGATATTTTCTTTTGCGGGAAATAACTCCAACCGAAGACGGAGATTTTACCTATGAAAAATTTGAACAGAGATATAATTCTGATTTAGCCAAAGGGCTGGGAAATCTTTTAGCCCGGGTGGTTACCTTGTCCGATAAATACGATATTTCTTCTAAATCGAAAGCCAGCCAACAGACACAAAAAGAAATAGACATTGCTCAGAAAAAATACAAAAAGGCATTAAAAGAATTTAAGTTCAATGAAGCATTAGTAGCTGTTTGGGAATTTATTAGTCTCTGCGATGAATATATTGAAAAAGAAAAGCCTTGGGAGGGCGAAAAAAAAGAAGTGGTTGAAAACCTGCTCCTGGCTCTTAAAGAAATAGCTAAATTATTAGAGCCGTTTTTGCCTCAAACCTCGGAAGAAATAATTAGACAGATAAAAAGCAAAAAAAACAAGTCCTTATTTCCAAGAATTTAGAAGATGTTAATTGATACCCACAGCCACCTTAATTTTAATGCCTATAATAAGGATATTGATGAGGTTATCAAAAGATCTTTGGATAATGATATTTGGATGATAAATGTTGGTTCTCAGTATAACACCAGTAAAAAAGCAGTTGAAATTAGCCAGAAGCATCTTAAGGGAATTTATGCGGCAGTTGGTTTACATCCTCTTAATTTAGAAACCAATTTAATTAAAAAGAAATATGATTCAGAAGAGAGCCAAGAGCCCAAAGGAGAAATTTTTGACTATCAAAAATACAAAGAGCTAGCCCAAAAAGAAAAGGTGGTGGCGATTGGCGAAACCGGCTTAGATTATTATTACAAGCCAAAGACTAAAAACAGATTAGAATTATTTAAAAATCAGCAAAAAGAGCTTTTTCAAAAACATTTAGAATTAGCCAAAGAACTTAATCTGCCAATCATCTTTCATTGTCGAGTAGCTCATAATGATTTAATTGATTTCCTTTTAAATAATCCGGATTTAAGACCGAAAAAAGCGGTCATTCACGGTTTTGTGGGAACCTTGGAGCAGCTGGAAAATTATTTGGGTTTTGGATATAGTATTGGATTCAACGGTATAATCTTTAAAGAAATAGAAGGCATTAATTTTTCTGAAAACATTAAAAGAACTCCTTTAGATAAAATTGTTTTAGAAACCGACTGCCCCTATTTGACTCCCCCGGTTTTAGGAACAAAAAGAAACGAACCAATTTATGTTAAATATGTGGCAGAGAGAATAGCCGAGCTGAAAAATTTAAATCTTGAAGAAATAGCGGAAATTACAACTAAAAACGCCAAAGGATTATTTAAAATATGAGCTTAATTTTAAAAAATGTTGTTTTGGACGGGGAAAAGAAGGATGTATATATTGAGGAGAATAAAATTAAAAAAATCGGGAACAATCTGAATTTTAAGGCTGAAGCTAAAATTGACGGTAAAGGGGAAAAAGCAATTTTACCCGGACTTATTAATTGTCATACTCATGCTGCCATGACTCTTTTCCGAGGATACGGGGAAGACATGACTTTGAATGATTGGTTAAAAAAGAAAATCTGGCCCCTAGAGGCTAAATTAACCGAAGAAGATGTTTATTGGGGGACAAAACTGGCTTGTCTGGAAATGATAAAGACCGGCACAACTTGTTTTAACGATATGTATTGGTTGGAGCAGGCATCAGCTAGGGCTGCAGAAGAAATGGGAGTAAGGGCCGTGATAGGACTTACTGTTTTAGATTTTTTAAAAGCCGGAAACAAAAATAAGTTAGAGGAAAAGAGAGATATTTTTAAAAAGGGGAAATTTAATATTATTAAATTTTCTGTCAGCCCTCACGCAATCTACACCGTTTCTAAAGAAAATTTAATTTGGGCGAAAGACTTTGCCAATAAAAATAAGCTTCTTTTTCATATGCATGTTTCTGAAACAGAAGAAGAAGTTAAAAACTGCCAGAAAAAATATAAATTAAGGCCGGTGGAATTCTTGGAAAAAATTGGAGTTCTGGACGAAAATACAGTTTTAGCGCATACCGTATGGATTTCCGACAAAGAAATTAAAATCTTAGCCAAAAGAAAATGTAGCGTTGTTTACAATCCCTGTTCTAATTTAAAACTGGCGGTGGGAGGAATTTTCCCTTACAAGAAAATTAAAGAGAACAATATTAATGTTTGTTTGGGAACCGACGGAGCGGCTTCCAATAATAACTTGGATTTGTTTGAGGAAATGAAAGTCGGGGCCTTGCTTCAAAAACACAAAGAGAAAAATCCTTTAATCGCTAATGTTAAAGAGGTTTTTAATTGGGCTACCATTAATGGAGCCAGGGCTCTTAAAATAAATGCAGGAATAATTAAAGAAGGTAAATTAGCTGATTTGATTTTAATTGATTTAAAGAAAACATTTTTCTCTCCAGGTCATAACTTTCTTTCTGATGTTATATATTCCGGTTCCGGCCCGTCGGTCTCCGATTCTGTCTGTAACGGAAGAATATTAATGCTGAACGGAAAAGTGGAGGGAGAAAGAGAAATAATTAAAAGAGCTACGAGAATAGCCAAAGACATTACCAAAAGAAAATAAGCTTTTGACAATTAAAAAAAATTTGATATATTTAAAAAAGGAGGGAAACTCCTTTTTGCGTTTAAATGCGCAGAAAAACAGCACATTTATTTTACAAAAAGAACCGTTAAGGAGGGGACGAACATGAAGGTTGGAAAGATTATTACACAAGGAAAGACAAAAACCGTTTCTGTCGGGCCACAAAATGACCAGGTTAAGATAGAGAACAGAGACATTATCACCGCCGGTGATGGAACAAAACAAGATGTGGTAAAAGGCAAAGGGTTTTACGTTAACGAAACAACCCACGATTGTTTTTTACTACTTCGAAAGAATAGAATACGTAATCATTATGTCAGGCGCGTGGACACAAGAACATTTATTGCCTGGCTTCTGAATATGATATTCCTTGAAATAGTAATCAGAAGGATTGCAAAGGGTTCTTATCTTGCCCGCCATCCCAATACGTTGGAGGGGACTATTTTTGATCCTCCGAAGGTTGAATTGCATTTCAAGAATGACGCGCTCGGTGATCCTATCGCGCTTTGGATAGAAGAGAAAGGAGTGTTTGAACTCTATAAGTCGCATCAGCCATTATCGCTGGACACCTATATCCGCGACTTGAAACCAAGCGAGCTTTTTACGCCGGACGGCCATGTTTTTGGTCGGGCAGAAGTTGACCAGCTTTACAATTTAGGCACCGAAGTTTTTCTTATCCTGGAAAATGCCTTTGGGAAACTGGATTGTACCCTGCTTGATTTAAAAATTGAATGTGGCTGGGACCCAAGCGGAAGAATAACTGTGGGCGATGATTTTGGTCCCGATTGTTGGCGGCTCGAGGAAAGATCAGGGGGCGGGCAAGCCCTGGACAAAGATGAATACCGTCAGCAGAAAATATCAGACCCTGAATTATTGGGAAGAATGGAATTAAAGTATGCTCGAGCAGCAGAGCTAACAAGAAAATTTCTCTAAAAGAGAAAATTTCATATATAGCAGCTATATTTTTGGCTGTTTTTTTAATAGACAAAATACGGGAAAAAAGATAAAATTAACAATTAATATGAATTATAATCCTCAAGAAATTGAGAAAAAATGGCAGGATTACTGGGAAAAGAATAAGTTCTATCAAGCCGAGGATTTTTCGAAAAAACCTAAGAAATACATTCTAATTGAATTTCCCTATCCTTCAGGAGAGGGTCTTCATGTTGGGCACTGCAGGTCATATTCGGCCCTGGACGCTGTGGCCAGAAAGAAAAGAATGGAAGGCTTTAATGTTTTATTTCCTATTGGCTGGGATGCCTTTGGTTTGCCGGCGGAAAATTATGCCATAAAAACCGGCATACATCCTAGAGAAACAACGGTTAAAAATATAGCTAATTACAAAAGACAGCTTAAAAGCCTGGGTCTTTCTTTTGATTGGTCCAGGGAAATTAATACTACCGATCCGAAGTATTATAAATGGACTCAGTGGATTTTTCTTAAGCTTTTTGAAAAAGGGCTGGCTTATCAGTCTGAAATTCCTATTAATTGGTGTCCTTCCTGTAAAATTGGGTTGGCCAATGAGGAAGTAATTGATAATAAATGCGAGAGATGCGGGGCCCAGACAACCAAAAAAGAACTAAAGCAATGGATGTTGAAGATTACCCAATACGCAGACCGTCTAATAGATGATTTAGAAAAAGTTGATTACCTGGAAAAAATTAAAACCCAGCAGATAAATTGGATCGGAAAAAGCTTTGGAATCGAAATTGATTTTAAAATCGTTGATTCCGATGAAATAATCAAAGTTTTTACCACTAGGACAGATACTCTTTTCGGCGTTAAGGTAATCGTTTTGGCGCCTGAGCATCCTTTGGCTAAAAGATTAATTACCAAAGAGAATAAGGAAAAAGCGGGAAAATATATTGAAGAGTCAAAAAAGAAAAGCGATTTTGAAAGAGAAAAACTGGAAAAAGAAAAAACAGGAGTTTTTACCGGCTCTTATTGCTTGAATCCGGCTAACAATGAAAAAGTGCCCATTTGGATAGGAGATTATGTCATAGCTACCTACGGAGGAGGAGCGGTTATGGTTGTGCCTGCCCACGATTATCGCGACTATGATTTTGCCAAGAAGTACGGACTGGAAATTAAAGAAGTGGTTTCTGGTGGAGACATTTCTAAGGATGCTTTTACTGATTACGGAACATTAATTAATTCCGGAGATTTTAACGGTCTGTCTTCAAAAGAAGCGATAGAAAAGATTACTGAGTGTCTGGAGAAAAAAGGCTTAGGCAGAAAAACAATAAAGTATAAATTAAGAGACTGGGTTTTTTCCCGGCAGCATTACTGGGGAGAGCCAATTCCGCTTATTCATTGTGGAAAATGTGGGACTGTACCGGTTCCTGAAAAAGATCTGCCGGTAGAGCTTCCTTATGTTGAGAAATATCAGCCGACCGGAACAGGCGAGTCGCCCCTAAAATCAGTCAAAGAATGGGTAAATGTTAAATGCCCGAAATGTAAAGGTCCGGCCCAGAGAGAAACAGACACTATGCCTAATTGGGCAGGTTCTAACTGGTATTTCATCCGCTATACCGATCCCGATAACAAAAAGGCGTTAGCAGACCAAAAGAAGATAAAATATTGGTTGCCGGTTGATTGGTACAACGGCGGAGCAGAACACACCACCTTGCATCTATTGTATTCCCGCTTCATATATAAGTTTTTTTTTGATATAGGAGTTGTTTTTCAGTCCGAACCTTATCAGAAAAGAACTTCTCATGGAATGGTTTTAGCCCAAGACAACAGAAAAATGTCAAAATCCTTTGGAAACGTAATCAATCCTGACGATATTGTAGAAAAATACGGGGCAGATACTTTACGGCTTTACGAAATGTTTATGGGGCCTTTTGACCAAACTATTGCCTGGAGCGACCAGGGAGTAAAAGGGGCTTCCCGCTTTTTAGCAAGAGTTTGGAAATTAGTTTTGGAAAGCTTGGAGAATAAAAAAACCGGAACACAGATATTAAAAGCCTTTCATAAGCTTAATGAAAAAATAGACAAGGATTTGGAAGCGATGAAATTTAATACCAGCGTAGCCGCTTTCATGGAGTTTATTAATCTGGCTTGGGATAACAAGGAAGAATTTGGCAGAGAAGCCATTGAAAAAATGTTAATTCTTTTCTTTCCTTTTGCGCCGCACATCAGCGAAGAGCTTTGGCAGAGATTGGGGCATAAAAAAAGCATATCATTGGAAAAATGGCCCAAGCATGATTCTGCTTTGGCCAAGGATGAAACCGTATCTTTGATTATTCAGATAAACGGCAGGGTAAGGGATAAAGTTGAGATCGGAGTCGATATTTCAGAAGAGGAAGCCAAGGAGCTTGCAATTTCTCGGGAAAAGATTAAGAATTGGGTAGAAGGTAAAGAGATTAAAAAAGTGATTTTTGTGCCTGGCAAGCTAATAAATATCGTTATTTAACTTATGTGCGGCATAGTAGGATATATTTCTAAAAAAGATAACCCCAACTCTCTCAGGTTGGGGATTGAAGCATTAAAAAGGCTGGAATACCGGGGATATGATTCCAGCGGTTTTGCTGCTTGGGATAAAGAGAAAAAAGAGATTGTTTCTCAAAAAGCAGTCGGCAGGATAAGCGAACTAGAGAAGAAGATAACCAGTAATTACGTTTCTGCCAACCCCATCATTCTTCATACCCGCTGGGCTACTACCGGAGAGGTGACAGAGGCAAACGCTCATCCTCACTGCGATTGTAAAAAGAATATTTGGGTGGTTCATAATGGAATCATTGAAAATTATAAACAATTAAAAGAAAAATTAGAAAAAGAAGGGCATAAATTTACTTCGGAGACAGACACGGAAGTTATTGCTCATCTTATTGAAAAGTTTTTTCAAGGAAATCTTGAAGAGGCGGTTAAAAAAGCTCTGGGTTATGTTAAGGGCACTTACGGATTAGCCATAATTTCCAAAGAAGATCCCAATAAGATTGTGGCCGCCCGTTTTTCCAGTCCTTTGCTCATTGGCTTGGGAGAGAATGAATATATAGTGGCCTCTGACCCTTCGGCAGTAATTGCCCACACTAAGAAAGTAATTTATCTTGATGACGGGGAGGTGATTACCATTACGCCGGAAGACTTTTTTATGAGTAGAGAAAAACAACCGGAAGAAATAGAATGGAGCTTGGAGGATGCACAAAAGGGAGGATACGCTCATTTTATGTTGAAAGAAATAATGGAGGAACCAGAAGCCGTTGAAAATGCCATGTTGGGAAGGTTATTGGTTGAAGAAGGCAATGTTCGATTGGGAGGATTATCTTCGGTTTCCGAAAAATTAAGAGATATCAATCGTCTAGTTTTAATTGCTTGCGGAACTGCCAGTTTTGCCGCTCGGGTTGGTGAATATATGTTGGAAGAATATGCCGGAATTCCAACCGAAATCGACGTGGGTTCAGAGTTTCGTTATAGAAAGCCGATAGTTGATAGAAAAACTGCCGGTATTTTTATCTCTCAATCAGGAGAAACCGCTGATACTTTAGCTGCCTTAAGAGAGATGAAAAGAAAAGGAATTTTAACTTTAGGGGTTACCAATGTTGTTGGTTCTTCTCAGGCAAGAGAAACTGACGCAGGCGTCTATACCAGATCAGGCCCTGAAATAGCCGTGGCTTCAACCAAGGCATTTGTGGGACAGCTTACTACTTTAGCTATGCTTACTGTTTTTTTTGGGAGACAAAGAGAAATGTCTTTAGTTATGGGAAAGAGAATTGTTTCCGAATTGGCAAAGCTACCAAATTTAGCCAGGGAGGTTTTAAAATTAGCCCCGGAAATTGAAAAATTGGCAAAAAAATACAAAGATTTCCATAATTTTTATTATATAGGCAGAAAGTATAATTACCCCATTGCTCGTGAAGGGGCTCATAAATTCAAAGAAGTTACCTATGTTCATGCAGAAGGGCTAAGGGCGGGAGAGCTTAAACATTGCGAGCTTGCTTTGATTGATGAGCACTTTCCAACTATAGCTATTGTCCCTTCAGACAGCGTTTATGAAAAAATGATTTCTAATATCCAAGAGATAAAAGCCAGAAGGGGACCGGTTATTGCCATTGCTACCGAAGGAGATAACGAAATAAAAAGCTTGGTTGATGATGTTATCTATATTCCCAAAACCCTAGAAATGCTGACCCCCATTTTATCGGTAATTCCTCTTCACCTTTTTGCTTATTACGCGGCGGCTTTATTGGGCAAGGATATTGATAAGCCAAAAAACTTGGCAAAATCTGTTACTGTGGAATAATTATTATATATATGAAAGAGTTATTATTTAATAAGCCGGGAGAAAAATTAATATTATTGGGAAACGAAGCGATTTGTCGGGGCGCCTTAGAAGCAGGCGTTCAATTTGTTTCTACTTATCCCGGTACGCCGGCTTCAGAAATAGGAAACATATTTTTTGACCTTACCAAGAATAAAAACGGTAAGGGTCTTTATTTTGAATTTTCTACTAACGAAAAGGTAGCTATGGAGGCGGGAATGGGCGCTTCTTTTTCCGGGTTAAAAACATTGGTGGCGATGAAAAACTTTGGTTTGAACGTTGCCATTGATTCTCTTCTTCCTTTTGTTTATTCAGGAACAAAGGGTCCGACGGTAATTATTGTTGCTGATGACCCTTCTTGCCACAGTTCAGCCCAATCGGAAGAAAACACTCGCCCCATTGCTTATTTGGGCCACATTCCCATTCTAGAACCTTCTGATCCTCAGGAATGCAAGGATTTTGTGAAGGCAGGCTTTAAGCTTTCAGAACAATTCAAGATTCCTGTAATAATCAGGACAACTACCAGAGTTGCTCATCAGAAAATGCCGGTTCGTCTGGATAAAATGGTAAGAAGCAATAAAAAAATCATTGGAAAGTTTGTTAAGAACCCCAAACAATTCATTACTCTGCCGCCCAGGGTTTTAGAAATGAAAAAAGAGCTTTTGGAGAAAATAGAGAAGATCAGGGATTTTTCCGAAAAATCTCCTTTGAATAAAATTGAAAAAACCTCCAATTCTTCAAAAATAGGGATTATTACTTCCGGAATATCCTATCTTTATACCAAAGAAGCTTTAGCTGAATTTAACGTTTCCTTCCCGGTTTTAAAGCTGGGATTTTTCTATCCTTTGCCAGAAACAAAGATAAAAAGCTTTATTAAGGGCTTTAAAAAAGTTTTAGTAATAGAGGAACTAGAGCCTTTTTTAGAGAATGAAATTGAGCGCTTGGCCAAAGAAGCTAATTGTAAATTGGAAGTGATCGGGAAAAAACTGATTACCGAAATCGGTGAGATGAGACCGGAATTTGTTTTTTCTGCTGTTGCCAAATTGGCCAATAAAAAATATTCTCTGCCGAAAAATATTCAAGTATCTGTTCCTAAACGTTTACCTCAGCTTTGCCCTGGCTGTCCTTATTGGTCGGTTATTTCAGCAGTTAAAAAAGCGGTTGATCCTGATAAGGTTATTTTCGGCGGGGAGATAGGATGTTACATGCTTTTCGGCAATCCTCCGGTCAATATGCAGGATTATTTATTCTGCATGGGTTCTTCAATGGGAATAGGCCATGGAATTAAAAAAGCGACCGGCCAGAAGCTGATTGCTTTTATCGGAGATTCATCGTTCTTTCACTCAGGTATTCCTGCTTTAATCAATACCGTGTTCAATAAATCAAACCCCTTGGTTATTATTCTGAACAATGAAACCACAGCTATGACTGGACATCAGCCCCATCCTGCTTCGGTTGGTTCGGAAACAGGGATAAAAATAGAGGATTTAGTAAGGGCCTGTGGGGTTAAAAACGTAAAAACCTTGAATCCTGTTAATCAGGAAGAAATGATAAAAACCGTAAAGAATTTTCTTTCCAAAAAAGATGTTTCGGTAATTATTGCCAAACATCCTTGTATATTTGTTGCTAAAAAGTAAAAAACATGGATAAGAATTTAAAACAATTCAATATGATGGTAACCGGTATCGGAGGACAGGGGCTTATTACCATTCTCCAGATAATCAGTGAAGCGGCTTTAAACGAGGGTTATGATATTAAGACTTCAGAGCTCCACGGTTTATCTCAAAGAGGCGGTTCGGTTGAAGTATATATCCGGTTCGGCAAGAAAGTTTATTCTCCTTTAATACCACAAGGTAAAGCGGACTTAGTAATCGGTATGGAAGACCAGGAGGCCCTAAAGGGGATATATTTTGCTAATTCTAAAACAACCTTTCTGGTTAATAAAAATATCGTGCCCATCCCTTTAAAAAAACCTTTAAAAGAAAAAGAGATTTTAAGAGACCTTAAAAAAATTAGTAAGAAAATTTTCTTGATTCCGGCGAAAGATATTTGCAAGGAAAAACTGGGAACAGACGTGGTAAGCGGAATATATTTATTAAGCTGGGCTGTTTTTAAAAAGATAATTCCTTTGGAACCTTCTTCGATTTTAAAAGCCATTAAAAAAATAATTCCGGTAAAGCATCTGGAATTAAATGTAAGAACCTTTCACTTCGCTCAAGAACCTTGATTCCTCGCCTTGTTCGGAATTTAAAACCTTTAATTTGGCTAAGGAATAAATTAAGGGTTCGAGTCCTATCGCCGGAGCTAATAAAAAATTGCCAAGAAGGCGGTTTTTTGATAGGATAAATTAACATGCCATTTATTACTCAAGGTAAATCTAATATTAAATATCTTTTAATTGTGTTTTTAGTTGCCGCCATTGCGAGTGGTATTATTTTTACTGCCTTGAGTCATTATCAGCGGGAGATTGTTAGCTTGAATAATTTTACTAAGATAAAAAACATTGAAAGTGGAATTGCTGGTCAAAATCAAATAAACAAAATGAAAGATGAACAATTAAAACATTTACTGGAAAAATATTGTGCTTCTTATAAAGATAGCTATGAAGGAGAAATTTTAAAACTAGGTAATTATTATTATTTTAATTTAGAAGGAACAAATGATGGTATTGTGGGGCTTTGTCAACATAGTGGGTGGATTGGCAGGAATACCAACAATGCAGCACTTTTTGTTCTAGATAATAAATTAAAAGAAATTTTTAAATACACAGACCATGATTTAGGAAATGTTGGTAGTGATTCTTCTCCGTTTATGGATATTAAAATTTTAGACATAAACAATAATAACAAAAATGAAATAGCTTTTTATTGCGACTATTGTGGTGGAACCAATGCAGGATGTACTTATGAGATTTATTTACTATATCCAGAGAGTAAAGAATTTTATCATATATTTAGGCATACCGTTCAAGCTGGACCAGATGAAAAAGTTTGGACAGAGAATTTTTATTCTAAAAATTTAGAATCTACAGAACATAAAAAAATTAAAGATTACTTGGAAAATTTAATGGATGAGTGGTATATATCTATGTATGGGAATGAAAGTGGTTTTTAAGTTTTTTATTCCCAACAGGTTCTAATATTGTCCAATCGGAAAAGCCAAATCTAACACAAAAACACTTTCATTCTCCATAATCTTGGTTCTAACGTCGTCCACGATGCGGAGCTAATAAAAATCGCCTTTTAGGCGGTTTTTTGATATACTAAAGCAATCATTAATAATCATTAAAAGTATGAATCAAAACAATATTGGAGAAGATATAAATAAAACTAAACTTGAAAACGATAACAAATGGCAAAAATTTAAAAACAGATTTTTAGAATTAAAGTTTGGTAAAATAGCGTTATTATCGTTATTTTTATTTATATTTTGGTATATTATTATTTATTTTAATGCCATTAATGATATTTTTCCACGCAACGATTTAATGGAATTTTTAATAGCGAATATTCTTTTTATAGCATTTTGTGTTAATATTTTTCTTTGGCTAGTTAAATTTTTTATTATGAAAAGAAAAGAATTAAATATTGTTATAATAAGAATTGGTAAGAATATAATAAGTATCGAGAGAAAGCTTGCCTTATTTTTATTATTATCTTTGGTATTTTTAATACGTGCAATATTTGTTATCTTAGAGCTAGGGACTTATCGTTTTTATGGTTATCTTACAGAATATTTCATTTTCTTTTTTATCCCATTTTTGTTTACTTATGGGGCTTTGTGTCTAGAAGAAAAAAGACAAAAATCTTTAGCGCAAAATAATAATTCGAAAGCATTAGTTCGCACGACAATGTTTTTTTTCCTTTCCCTTTTTATGTTGATATTTTTAATTCACGACTTAGGTTTTTTATTTCTTTCAGACAATGATTATGGGGCTGGTTTAGGAACGGCATATGGTTGGTTTTCAATATTACTAGCACTCTTTTCTGCATGGGTTTTTTTACTATACTTTGTATTTTTATTATTAACCGTAATTGTAAGATGGGTTAATAAATAATAAAGAAAAATCCATAATTTATTTAAACTAAATAGGTTCTAACATCGTCGCATAGGCGGAGCTAATAAAAATCGCCAATTAGGCTATTTTTTATGGTATAATATTTGAAGATAATAATTTTATGAATAAACCCCAAAAGATATTTTTTATTTTAATAATTATCCCTCTTGTTTTAATATTTATCTACTTACGCTTTTCAATTAATATGAGTTTAATAGTGGCGGCACAAAATGGAGAT
>Ga0315275_10000666_pt1 | contig 28582 bp, 28 predicted proteins | sample YL17G03_0_MG_FD_205557 | JGI IMG/M metagenome (GOLD analysis project Ga0315275, IMG submission 205557) | Sediment microbial communities from Yellowstone Lake, YNP, Wyoming, USA - YL17G03_0 | ecosystem: Environmental > Aquatic > Freshwater > Lake > Sediment | place: USA: Wyoming | collected...
TCATTCTCGAGAGCCGCTTCTTCCCCAATTTGGGGAATAGAGCCAGCACCGAGACCCCGGGTCCGTTGCCTGCCGACAAGGATGCGCTGGTCCGCCTTGGTACGGATAAGGTGCTGGGCATCCGTGTTGATGGCAATGAGTTTTGCGCCATGGATGCCTTCCTCCATCATACGCGAGATCGTGTTCGATCCCCCGCCGCCACAACCAATCACGGTGATCTCGGTTTTGAGCTCAGCCAGGATCTGGTCAAGGTCTTCATTATTCTGCGAGGGCAGGACAGTCTCGTCCCTCGCTTTTGTAAGTGCCTCTTCAACAATTGACCTCATGAATACTTCTCCAACCCCGGGATGTGGATCTTAATTTCACTGCAGGAAGAAACCATGGCAGGCATAATTACCCTGCCATCGATCGTGACCTCCTGACCCTCAGCCAGGTGCTTGTAGGAAGGTCCGGGCGGTACCCCGAGTTCGCGCGCTTTGTGGGGATCAAACCTTACCTTACGTAGGATCAGGGTGTCTTTCTCCGTAACAGTGATCTCGTTACTACGTATGATTTTTACGCACAATGTATTTAAATCATTTATTATTCGTGACGAATGGCCTTCATACGTGATAAATTCGGGAAGAAGCCGATTGCCCTGCGTAGAAAGGTGAACGAGGGGCAGTTTTTCAAGATTTTTTATCAGGTCAGGCTCGCCGGATTTTACGGTTTCGCCCAGTAAAACCGGATCTATCCTGACCGTGCACAATGTTCCCTCACCATGCAGGTCATGGATGTAGCAGCGGGCATCCGGCGAAACCTGCTCTGCCATCTCCCGTACATTCCGGTACGTATCCCACGACAGGTGTCCCAGTGCCATGATCTCGCTTTCTGACAACCGGAGGATCGAGAGCCGCTTCAGCAGGGAGGCAAGTTTGCTGAGGTCTTCACGATCCAGGGCTTTCCGGTCGATATATGCAGCAACCGCCCCGCTTTTTTCCATCATTGCCCGGACCATCTCTTCGTCCAGCGTGGCAATTTCCCGGGTATGGGCAATGTGCCCGAACGCCCCCCGGGAAGTGAGGGCAATTTCGGTCTCACGGGCAGCATAATGGGTACCGCCAAAACCGATAAGGGGAACAGGGTTTGCCGGGGATGCAGAGAGCACACTCTCCGCCACTGCTTTCCCGGCAGCCGGTTCGGTCCATTCCTTCTCGGTACTTCCGATCTCCACGAAAAACGAGGGGAGGGAAAGTGAAGTCGGACCATGATGGGTGACCTCATACGAAACGCGGTAGCCTTCAGGACAGCGCTTTGCCAGCATGCGGAGTGTTGCCTGCATCATTCCCGTCGCTGCAGGGGCGAGCGTGCGGGGAGTTCCCCCGACTTCCGCTGTCCTGAAATTTCCGGTCACATGGACGGTCAGGACCGGGACAGGATGTACGCTTGAATGCCGCGAGAGAAAGATCACAAGGTCCGCATCTGTCTGGTTGTCAACATGCTCAGCATGGATGAGCCGCTCCTCAACTTCAATGAACTCGTAGGACCGTGCCTGTTCCTGCCACCTTCCGGTATCGAGCATCTCTTCTATGTGGTGCCGTATATTCACTCCCGCCTTGTCCTGCCGGGAGTTGATCAGCGCGACTTTCATTACCCAATTGTTTTGTTTCATCACGATTAAGGGTCTCCTGATGTGGGATTAGTAAACACTATGAAGAAATACACAGTATATTGTTACCATGGATGCAGACAAGATTGAACAGGCATTCAAGAGTGCAGGAATCGAGAAAAGCATCACATGCCCGGAGGCATTCTCCATCGCTGCAAAGTTCCACATCCCAAAAAAGGAGATCAGCGAGTACTGTAATACACACAATATCAAGATCCGCGGCTGTCAGCTGGGCTGCTTTAAATGAGTCTTTTTTTACAGCTCGTTTCAGTCTCAAAGGCGATCGAAGAGGTCAGGAAGATCGCGGTCCGGTGCGGGGATGAATCAGTCCTCCTCGAAGATGCACTGCACCGCATTCTCGCGCAGGACGTGCATGCTGATGTCGATATACCCGGCTTTACCCGATCTGTCGTGGACGGATTTGCCGTGCGGGCAGCCGACACCACGGGTTCGAGCGACGCTATTCCATCGATCTTCGCCTTTCGCGGGAGGGTCAGTATGGGGACATCCTCTGATACCCCGGTACAACCGGGCGAATGTATCTATGTCCCGACCGGAGGAATTCTCCCGGATGGTGCTGATGCCGTGGTGATGATCGAACATGCCGAGCAGCTCGGCGGGGAAGTGCTTGTCAAAAAACCCGTGGCATACGGGGAGAATGTACTCTTCTTTAACGAGGATTTTTCCCGGGGGGCTGTTGTATGTGCCAGAGGAAAAAACCTTTCCCCGCGGGATATCGGCGTACTTGCGGCTGCAGGATGCACACAGGTTCCTGTCGTCAGGATGCCGAAGGTAGGGATCATCTCGACGGGTAACGAACTGGTCCCCCTCAGCAAAAGACCGCTGCCCGGGCAGGTCAGGGATGTTAACTCGTACGTGGTTGCGTCGTTTGTGCAGGAACAGGGATGTATACCGCTCCTCTTCGGGATTGTCCGGGATGACCGGGATGCACTCCGTTCAGCTATCAGCAGGGCAGCAGCGGAATGCGATGCCGTCCTGATCTCCGGAGGCAGTTCCAAAGATGACCGCGACATGGTGGCGGCAGTTATCGGGGAGTTGGGAGAGGTCCTGATCCATGGCATCGCAATCTCTCCCGGCAAACCCACTATTATCGGGAGGAGCGGGACTATCCCCCTTATCGGTCTCCCCGGCCACCCTGCATCTGCATTTATCGTGCTTATTGCAATCGTCCGTCATCTTCTCGCCGGCATGACCGGTGAAACAGGAAGCAGTATCCGGGTGATGCCGGCTACTCTCGGCCAGAATGTGCCCTCGTCGAAAGGACGGGAAGATTATGTGCGTGTCGCAGTACGGGACGGGATCGCCACTCCAGTCTTTGGGAAATCCGGGCTGCTGAACACGCTGGTGCAAAGCACCGGTGTAGTACGGGTACCTGCCGAGAGCGAGGGGCTGGAGACCGGGACACGGGTTGAGGTGATCCTATGGTAAAACGCTACCTGACCGTGACTTCCCTTTCCGATACTCTTGCACTTCTTCGCACCGGGTTTGCCTGCACCCCTTCACGCGAGCGGGTGCAGCTGCTCAGGGCGGTCGGGCGCGTCACGGCCGAACCCGTCTTTGCCCGGTATTCGGTTCCTGAAGTTCACCTTGCAGCGATGGACGGCATCGCGGTTCTCAGCAAAGAGACAGAAGGAGCAGGCGAGCAGCACCCGGTCACCATGGAACAGGCTGTGCGGGTGAACACCGGCAATGTCGTGCCGCATCCGTATGATGCGGTGATCATGATCGAGGATGTGCAGGTCGATCACGACCGGTTTATCATCCGGAAGGCTGTCTCCCCGTGGCAGCACATCCGCCCTGCCGGGGAGGACATTGGCGAGTCCGAAATGGCACTTCCTTCCCGGCACCTCATTCGCCCGCACGACATCGGGGCTCTTGCGGCCTACGGTATTACCGCACTTGACGTGCTCACCGTCCGGATCGGCCTGATCCCGACCGGAAGCGAGCTTGTCTCTCATGGCGATCACCCGGCCCCGGGGCAGGTGGTGGAGAGCAACACCGTGATGGCCGAAGCCATGACGGCTGCACTGGGCGCAACCTGCACCCGGTACCCGGTGGTGAAAGACGATCCGACAGAGATCAAAAAGAGCCTGCAACGTGCCGTTGCCGAGAATGATCTCGTGATCATCTCTGCCGGATCATCTGCCGGAACGAAAGACTTCACTGCCGATGTGATTGCAGGACTCGGGGAGGTGCTGGTCCACGGCATCGCGATCAAACCCGGTAAACCGGCCATTATCGGGCGGATTGATACAAAACCGGTCATCGGTATGCCGGGATATCCCCTTTCCGCGCTGACGGTGCTCCGCGAGATCGTGACACCCCTTATCCACGCGTTCGGACTTCCCGTACCTTCGTCTGGTTCGGTTGATGCCCGCTTGACGGTTTCCGTGTCCAAGGATATCGGGAGTGATGAATTCATCCTCTGCTCGCTGGGACACGTGGGAGACCGCTGGGTGCTCTCTCCCCTTTCACGAGGTGCAGGGGTGCAGATGAGTGCAGTGCGGTCAAACGCATACCTCAGAATACCCGCCGGAGCTGAAGGCTTCGAAGCCGGCCAGGAGGTGACAGGAACCCTCACCGTTTCCCGCGCCGAAGCAGAGAAAGCACTCCTTGTCACCGGGAGCCACGATCCTCTCATCGATTATGTTGCCGACATTCTCCAGCAGAAGGAAGTCGGTCTTCACTCCACCCATGTCGGGAGTATGGGGGGCCTCCTCGCCCTGAAGAAAAACGAGTGCCATGCAGCTCCCATGCACCTGCTTGCGGAGAATGGTGATTATAATATCCCATACCTTGAAAAATACCTGCCCGGCGAAGAGATTGTCCTTCTCTGTGTTGCAGAACGCCAGCAGGGTATCGTATCCCGGGATGGTATTGGATTTGACGACCTCACGCATCTGCAGTTCATCAACCGCCAGCGGGGTTCGGGTACGCGGATGCTGCTGGATCATGAGCTTGCATTACGGGGAACCAGTCCCGGGGCGATCCGGGGCTATGAGCGTGAGGTAACCACGCACCTTGCGGTGGCGCTTGCCGTGAAATCCGGCGAGGCGGATGCGGGGATGTGTGTTTATAGTGCGGCAAAGGCACTCGGGCTCCCGTTCAAACCCGTGGCAACCGAACGCTACGAGATTGCTATCCGCCGCGAGCACCTTAATGACCCGAGGGTCACGGAACTCTGTACAGCCGTTACCTCGCCCGCTTTTAAGGGAATTATGGACCGGCTCGGGGGGTACGATACCCGGGAGACAGGCGTGCGGCGCGTACTGCCATGAGCACCGCTTCTTCGGGTGTTGTGCACTTCATTACCCCCTCGATCTCCCACGTTTTTACGCCAAAGACCGGGCGTTTTGTCTTCAGCGCGATAGCAATCTCCGAGAGAGTCCCGTAACCTCCCCCGATTGCAATGACGGCATCGGAAGACTGGGCAACCAGTGCGTTCCGTGCATGCCCGAGTCCCGTGCGAATCACAATATCCAGGTACCGGTTCCCGTTACTGGTATCAGGCACAATGCCGATGGTCAGGCCGCCCTGGTCCTTTGCCCCCCTGCAGGCTGCTTCCATCACGCCGGAAAGCCCGCCGCAGACAACGGTTTCGTGATTTCCCGCGATCAGGAAACCAACGGTCCGGGCGGTCTCGTATTCTTCCGCTGAAGGATCAGCCGGGCCGATTACTGCTATCTGTCCCATACCTTTTCAGTCCTGACCTGCCCCGCCATTCCTGTTTATCACCATCAGCCGGAGTTCTGTCATCTCTTCAATCGCATATCGCGGGCCTTCACGCCCGATCCCTGATCCCTTCACACCGCCGTACGGCATCTGATCGACGCGGAATGTCGGGATATCATTCACCATCACGCCCCCGACTTCCATGGTGCTGAATGCCCGCATAACCCGGTTAATATTCTGCGTGAATACACCCACCTGGAGACCATAGTCACCCGCGTTTGCAATCCGCAGCGCCTCCTCAAAATTATCATAGGGAGCAACAGATATCACCGGGGCAAAGACCTCCTCACGGTTTATTCTCATTTCCGGTGTTGTGTCAACAATCACCGTTGGGGCAAATAACGTGCCATTGAGCGTGCCGCCAGTCAGTATCCGTGCACCCTGCTTAACAGCTTCCTGGACTTTCCTGTATACTTCTTCTGCCTTCAGCTGGTCGATCATCGGCCCAATATCTGTCGAGGGTTCGCGGGGGTCGCCAACGTTCAGCGCCTTTACCGATGAGAGAATTTTTTCCAGGGTGCGATCGTACACCGGGCGGTGCACCAGTACACGCTGGACAGAAATACAGACCTGCCCGGCGTTCATGAATCCTCCCGTCGCGATCCTGTCTGCAGCAAAATCGAGGTTAGCGTCTTCATGGACGATCACCGCTGCATTCCCTCCCAGTTCCAGTCCCACTTTTTTACGCCCTGCGATGTCATTCAGATGCCAGCCAACCGCACAGCTGCCAGTGAACGAGAGATAGGCAACCCGGCTGTCCCGTGCCAGCTGTTCTGCTCGGACACTTGCACAGGGCACCACACTTATCGCTTCCGGGGGGAGACCGGCAGCAAGTGCCATTTCGCCAAGAAGTAAACTGCACACCGGTGTCGCAGATGCAGGCTTGAGAATGATGGAGTTTCCCGCAGCAATGGCCGGGGCAAGCTTGTGGCAAGCGAGGTTCAGTGGGAAATTAAAGGGCACAATCCCGGCAACAGGCCCGAGCGGGAACCGCTGGAGAAAACCAACTCTACCCTCCATATCATCAGTCCAGTCCAGCGGGATTATTTCCCCATAGATCCGTTTTGCCTCTTCTGCTGAAGTCCTGACCGTCACTTCGGCACGGCTGACCTCATGTGTGGCAAACTTTTTTGTTTTACCCCCTTCCATCACCATTACGTCGACCAGCTCGTCCGATCTCCTGTGGATTTCATAAGCGAGACGGGAGAGGATACGCGATCGTGCGCCGGAAGAGAGCCTGCGGGTCTTTTCAAATCCCCGCACTGCGGCCGCAACAGCCTCTTTCAAATCACTTTGGCTTGCCTGGCAGACCTTTGCATATATTTCACCGGTATAGGGAAACCGGACGTTCACGATTTCATCGGTCTGTTTCTTTACACCACCCAGAATAATGGGATACGCGTCCATGGTTGATCCTTTTGTTTTATTCTCTTATAACCTGAATTTCGCTCCTAACTCTTGTATGGCGGGTCAGGCACATATTCCTCAAGAATAAGAATTGGTTTTTTTGCGGCCGGGCTGTTCTCTGATATACCTGTCAGTGTACCCGGGTATACATAAATGATATGGTTGATCGCGAGCGAGGGGCTGAATTGAAAAAAGGGGTTTTACGAGCCATAGAACAGGTAAGAATTGAGAAAGAGAACCTGAGCCTGTCCGTGGTTATTTTACATGGTCCCTTTATAGGAAAATAAAGATGGGATATCGTCGGTTATCTTCAAATTTTTCCTTGGGAAACGGCAAAGGAGAGCTTAGTCTGTTATTCAGGAATTAACCCCCATCATTCCGCTATGCCCATGGTCAATGATCTCCATCTTCCCCCGGATGTGATTTGATCTCGTCCTGGCGTTTCATCATGCCGACAAGCACTGAGAAGACCACAGCTTCGAGCGGATCGTCACAGCTAATGAACGATTCACCCGAATACTTTTTTGCAAGTTCCACCAGTTTTTCACCGTACTGCTGGTCTTCTTTTTTAAGAGCCCGTGATGACCGGGCCCAGCGGTCAGCAATGCATTTCATCCCTTGACTGATGCTCTCGAGACTCCTTCCCATTACGACACCTCCAGGGTCCGCTGCGCATACGGGAGAGTTCCCCTGTAACGATCTGAGCGGGAGCTGTGATTCGGTGTAGTCCCGGCTAAATCGTCAGCCGGGGCGATCTCGATGATGTGATCAGCCTGTCGCATCAACACGGAGAACGAGCGGTCGATGGACAGAGCGTACAGGATAACGAGTGATTCGCGGCCGATATCTTTGAGCATTCCCGCAACCTGCGGTATCATCTCCTCTGCACCATCAAAGAGCGTCGGATCGTGCTCAAGGAGCAGGATCGTATGGCTCGTCTCTTTAAGTATGGTGAAGAGCTGGTGAGCAGTGAATGCCCTGCGAACCTCAAAATTTTTGGATGAACGGTTGATCGAAGAGAGGAGGCGCGAGTAGTTGCCGCTCACGTACAGGAAGAGGAAACGCTGGAGATCCGTGTTGGTGTTGAGTGCGGAGATCATCACCTTCCCGGGTGCGATCACCGCGTTAAAGGTGCCCGGGTGAAGCGTCATTCCCTTGCGGAGTTCGATCAACATAGCACCGGATTACTCCCGCACTCAGTGAGATAAGGCTCAGGCCTGAGCGGTGCGAAAGTGGATCGATACCTGATACTGGTAAATATTGTCGCTTTCAGCTCGTCACTGAACTTTCTTTTCTGGACTGGAATTTATTTCCGACAAATTGTCGTTTACGGTATCTGACATCATCGGACTGCAGAGCCATTTTCTGACGATCAGCGCCCGGGTATATATCAAAAAAAAGTCCTCTCTCCTTTACTATCAGGCCCTCGTCATCTTTACCGGCACCCTCATGATGACGTCATTAACTCCCGACTCCTTCCGGTCATCGGCACAGAGGTAGTACTTGCCCTGGTTCTTTATCGTGACAGTCTTTTCCTGGGTAGTAGAGACATCATTGAACTGGACAAGCGGCACAAGACCCGCGTAGGTCCAGGACTTGGCGATTGCATTCCATTCCGGCTTGACAGCCTGGATCTTTTCCCTGTCGCCAACATCAAGAAGCAGGACATTCACGTTAACCGGGTTGTTCGGCGGGGATACCCGGATAGTATACTTCTGATCGGGGTTGAGATACACAACACCAAATTCCTTCGTGACGTCGAGACAATCGTAGTCGTTATAATGGATATTGATCGTTGTATCGATACCGCTGCTTTGTACCGCGGTGTTGACAGGAGTTATCTGAACACCGGGGGACACCGGGCTGGGCTGGGTACCGGCTGCACTGGTGGCGACAGGGGCTGCGGGGCCGTTGCCAGCGTTGGGTGTCATCGCGCACCCTGCGATACCTGCCATTAGTATCACCAGAACTGCAACAAGACCAATGAATTCACGCGATTGCATGATGTTCAATGTAAAAGTGGCACATGATATGGCTTACGATCCTATGCGATGGTGGTTTTATCTCTGATGTGCCCGCAAAAAAGTACCCGATGCATGAGAAAATGCAGGAGAAAAACTACTTTGTGTTCCGGCACCAACATTCCATCACGCACATTTCGCGTCCTATAGGTATTCAAGAGGGGTTTTGTGAAGGAAGTCACCGCTAACTTCAATGCACAGTTGATCGAGCGTGAGGTGCAGGAACACTGGCGCACCCACGACACGTATAAATCCGTTAAAGAGCGGCGCAGTGCCGGGAAACCATTCTTTTTTGTTGACGGCCCACCCTATACCACGGGGACCATCCACCTCGGGACCGCGTGGAACAAGATCTTAAAAGACAGCATCCTGCGCTACCACCGGATGAACGGCAGGAATGTCATCGACCGTGCAGGTTACGACATGCACGGGTTGCCGATTGAGGTCAAGGTGGAACAGGAGCTTGGATTCAAATCCAAAAAAGACATTGAGAAATTCGGCATCCAGCCTTTCATCGAGAAATGCCGGGAGTTTGCCATCAACAACAAACTGCTCATGGATGACCAGTTCGCCAGTCTGGGTGTCTGGCTCGACTTTAAGAACGCATACCAGACTGTCAGGCCGGAATATATCGAGGCAGCGTGGTGGACACTTGCACGTGCAGAAGAGAAAGGCATGCTCGAACGAGGCCACCGTGTGGTAAACTGGTGCCCGCGATGCGAGACCGCGATTGCTGATGCAGAAGTTGAATACTGGGACGAAGAAGACCCCTCAATCTTTGTCAAGTTCCCCCTCAAAGGAAAACGGGATGAATATCTGATCATCTGGACTACGACACCATGGACCCTGCCCGCCAATGTCGCAGTAGCAGTTTCAGACGAGATCGAGTACGCAAAGGTTTCTGCAGTAAAAGATGAGAAAACGGTGTGCTTCTGGATTGCAGAACCCCTTGTAACGGCAGTACTAAAAAAAGGGCGCTTTAAGGATTTCAGCATACTTGAAAAGAAGAAAGGGTCCGATCTTAAGGGCTGGGAGTACGATTCACCGCTCCACCGGCATGTGCCTATCCAGCGTGAGATCAATCATAAGGTCGTAACAGCGGATTTTGTCCTGCTTGAAAATTCGGGTATCGTGCATATTGCACCGGGGCACGGGTGGGATGATTACGTGCTCGGGACCAAAGAAGGGCTCCCGATTTTCTGCCCTGTTGATGGTGCCGGAAGGTTCAAAGAAGAAGGTGGGGAATTCGCCGGCCAGTATGTGCGGGATTCAAACGCGAACGTCCTTGTCGCGCTCGGCGACCACCTGCTCGCGCAGGAGACCGTCGTTCACCGCTACGGTCACTGCTGGCGCTGTAAAACCCCGATTATATTCAGGGCCACCTCGCAATGGTTCCTTAAAGCCTCCGAAATGCGCGACCTGATGCTTTCAGAAGTCGCAAAAGTCACATGGTATCCCGAATGGGCTGGAAGCGCACGTTTCTACGACTGGATCAAGGAAGCCCGCGACTGGTGCATCTCCCGCCAGCGCTACTGGGGGATCCCGATCCCGGTCTGGGTCTGTCCAAAATGCAACCAGTACCGGGTCATCGGCACTCTTAAGGAACTGGAAGAGACAAGCGGCAAACCTCTCAAAGATCCTCACCGCCCATTTGTTGACGAAATGACTATCCCCTGCAGCTGCGGCGGTACGATGAAGAGGGTGGAAGATATCTTCGATGTCTGGTTCGACTCCGCGGTCGCATCCTGGGCAACTCTCGGTTTTCCCGGAAAGACCAAAGAGTTTGAGGAGCTCTGGCCGGCAGATTTCATCACCGAAGGACAGGACCAGACCCGCGGGTGGTTCTATTCGCAGCTGGGTGCAAGCACGATTGCGTTTGGTAAGGCACCCTACAAGAGCGTCTGCATGCATGGCTTTGCCCTTGATGCAGAGGGCAAGAAGATGTCAAAAAGCCTTGGTAATGTCGTAACACCCGAAGAGGTCATCGCAAAAGTCGGCGTCGATGTCCTGCGGCTCTACGTGCTCTCTTCGTCGGCACCCTGGGATGACCTGAAGTTCAACTGGGAAGGTGTGGGCACCATTAACCGTGCGGTGAACATCCTCTGGAACGTATACCGCTTCCCCCTGCCCTACATGATCCTCGATTCATTCGAACCGTTGAACGGGAATGGAGTCTGGGACGACTCATACGTCAGGAAGAATATCAGCCGTATGCCAGATGAGGATCGTTTTATTATATCCCGCATTAATTCCGTCGCTGCTACGGTCGACACTGCATTGAAGGAATGCCAGCTTCACCGGGCAACGCGTGAACTGGTAACCTTCATTCTGGAAGATCTCTCCCGCTGGTACGTCCAGCTCGTCCGCCCGCGGATGTGGCTCGAAGGCGAATCGGAACAGAAGGTGTTTGCCTACGAGACCATGTATTATGTCATGCGACGGCTCATCTCGCTGCTTGCCCCTTTCTGCCCGCATCTTACCGAGGAGATCTACCAGAACCTCAGGTGTATGAATGATCCGGCAAGTATTCACCTGCTGGACTGGGATGCCGGGGTTATATCATATGTCGATGCATCGCTGGAATATGCCGTTGATATCGTCAGGGCATTTGATGATGCATGTGCGAATGCCCGCCAGGCTGGCAAGCGGAAACTCCGCTGGCCGGTCTCCGAAGTGGTCGTGGTCACGAGCTCAGAAGCGGTGAAAGCCGCGATTGAACGCCTGAATACCGTCTGCATGGACAGGGCCAATTCCCGCAAGGTCTCCGTTATTATGGGGAGATGGAACCGCGTCGGCTGGCGAGCGGAGCCGGTCATGAAAGCACTTGGGAAAGGGTTCGGCAAGAACTCCTTTAAGGTCAGGGGGCTCATCGAAGCGGCCGACGGTAATTTCCTCAAGGCGGAGATAGAAGGCGGGCGGAGCGTTAAACTCGGTACCGGCAATGATGTCTTCGATATCGGGACGGAACACGTGACCTTCACCGAGAAGCTCCCGGCTGATATCTTCGCGGCCTCCATGCCGGATGCAACTGTCTATGTAGACGTCAGGCTCGATGACGATCTCGAAACGGAGGGGTATGAACGCGAAGTCATCCGCCGTATCCAGGAGATGCGCAAACAACTGGATCTTGTCGTCAGCGAGTTCATCTCGGCAGAAGTGCTGGTAAAGGACACCAGGGTCTACTGCCTTCTCAACTCTGACAGCAACCGCACGACGATTGCAGGAGAGGTTTTAGCAACGGGACCCGGCAAAGAAGTCCTTTTCATCTTCTTAAAACCGGGCGATACCCTTCGAACGCATGATCTGGTAAAGGACTGGGACATTGAAGGGGCTACCGGGACTGTCAGCATGACAATCGGGATCTCGCGTTCCTGATTGGGAAGCAGTCTGCCATGAACAGTCCGCGCCAAGGGCAAGGCCTGACAAAAAAAACCACTATCCCGACCCCCTCCACAGGAGAAGCCACGGAGTTACAGGTTATTACCCTCTATGCTCTGCATTGTCCCGCAACCGGTTCTATCCCCTGCTCTGTATGAGGAATACGAGCCTTGACGGGGAATAGTAGACAGGTGTGTCACCGGTACACCCATTTCTCTTGTGTTCCGCAGAGTTACACATTACCGGGGAGTTATACTTTGTCCCGGAACCTGAACCGGAATTCCGCACCCTCGTCAGAATGGATCTCGATCGACGCTCTGAGCTGGTGCTTTGCCAGAAAGTTAACCAGCTTCAGCCCCAAAGTTTTTGTGGTCGATATATCAAGATCTCCGGGAAGTCCGATACCATTATCCCTGACCATCAGGATATAGGCGCCATCGTCCTCTGTGAGGCTCACTATTATCGTGCAGGGGGCACCTCTAATCTTTTCACAGTCATACGAAGCCGGGAACGCGTATTTGAGGGAATTGGTCAGGAGCTCGTTGATGATCAGACCGCCCGGTGTCGCCCGTGACAGATCGAGCGTTATTCCGTGAGTATCCACAATAGTTTGTATGGATTTTGCCGATTCATAGGAGCTGACAACCTGCCCTACGAGGGTGGAAAGGTACACATCCATGTTAACCCGGGAATACTTCTTTGTCTTATACAGCGTCTCGTGGATGAGCGCCATGCTCCGCGCCCGGTTCTGGAGATCTTTTTTCAGTGCGAGTCCGGCGGGCGAGTCGTCGTACGCACTTTCAAGAGAGAGCAGCGAGATAAACGCGGTCAGGTTGTTTTTAACCCTGTGATGGACCTCGCTGAGCAGGACTTCCTTCTCTTTTAAGGCTTCATTCAGCTCGTGCCCCCGTCTAGAAAGTTCTTCAATTGCACTATTGAGTTCCTCGTTTTTCTCTTCAAGTTCAGCTTCTGTCATCTTGCGTTCGGTGATATCATTGCCCTGTGCAATGGTCGACTGGATGGTTGTACCATCAGGTTCAAAAAGGGTAGCAGAGTTCCAGAGGACAATTCTTATCTCACCTTTGCGATTGAGGATGGGAATTTCAACGACCCTGAGCCGTTCCCCTTTCATCGTCTTCCTGATGATCTCCATCGAAGCGTCCAGATATCGCTGCGGGAACAGCACCTCAAGTCGCTGCCCGATGATTTCCCTCGCGGTCCTGCCTGTCAGGTCTTCGAACGCATGGTTGAACCGGGTGATCACGAAGTGAGGGTCCCAGACAACAATAGGAGCATTAGCATAATTGATCAGGTTTTCGAGATACTGGCTTGTTTTTCGCAACTCCTGTTCTGATTTGATAAGCTCATCATTGGACTGCTGCAACTCTTCCTGGATCGCCGTGAGTTCCTCGTTCATGGCGCCAAGATCCTCGTTCTTGCGTACGAGTGCATGCTCCGCCCGCTCGAGATCGCTGCCAATCCTGCCCGAGAACTTTGCGATGACCAAAGCTGTTACGGAGCCGAATACGACGATACAGATGGAGAGGAGAAGGGCGTCCTGCACCCGGAACACATCCGAGATGACAAGAAAGATAATGTTCTGGGCAAGAGTGAGGACGATGACGAACGGGACAAAGATCCTGAGGAGCCTGGCCCGGGTCGAACTGCCGGTGAAGTACTTCAGCGGGATCGCTTCCGGGCCAGCAGCCGCGACGAGTCCCGAACCGGTGAAGAACCCTGCGAGTGCTGAAGGGAAGGCTATGGGGATGAGTTCAGTGTTATACAGCAACGGAGCCCCGTACACGTAGCTCAGGACGAGCGTGAATGCTATAAGAGCGACAGCAAGCCCGATCATCCCGGCTCCATCCTGTATTTGCCGGTTCCGCTTCTGTGTACCGGCAGGGGCGAGGAGGACCAAGAGCGCGATACCCGCGGGAATGATCATGGCAGAAGCTGCCGGTGAAATAGGGGGGGTCGGGCTCCCGAAAAGTGTGCTACTGACCCGGACCGAAAGGATCTCTATGAGAGAATAGCTCCCCATGAGGCTGAGCGGGAGTTCGATCGCTTCGATGATCACGATCCCGGCGATGACGGCCTGAACCATGAGCACCAGTCTTCCTGAATGAGGTCGCGTCGCATGAAGGACGAGGACGAGACCAAGGAAGATCCAGATGAGCGCCGCAGAAACTGCGATGGGCTTGTATCCCGGCAATACGCTCGTGAAAACAGTGATGCCTGACGCGAAGCCAGCGAGTCCGATACCCCCGATCGCGACGGTGACGAAGCCGGCTGCTATGGTTATCCGCCTGAGGATCAGACCACTCCGCCCGGTATCATCGCCAGAGGGAATCCCGGACACTGCCGCCCCGGAACCTTCGTCTATGGAGATCAGTCCTGCTTTTAGGAGAATATTTGCATGGGAGGTATTTTATTCCACCAGTTATGACACGGGGGCGCGGCGCCTGTGTGGAGGACAGGACGCTATTTCCCCTATTCGCCAAAAACGGATAGTGAAGACCGTGACGTCCTTCGTATTGACCCCCGACTTTTGCCCTCATCTGGTGCCTGGCGAGGAAATTCACGAGTTTCAAACCGAGAGTCTTTGTTGTTGCAATATCGAGATCTCCAAGAAACCCGATGCCATTATTCTTGACGGGTAAGGTAAATGTGCTGTCTCGTCGTGTTAGGCTCACCCACATCACTGCAAAAGGCGCCAACTGTCGGGGAGCTGGATGGCTTTTGTTGATCCTGTCTCACGTGCCAGCCAGAAGTTCTTCCAGGAACCCTTTTCCTTCCGGGCTCGTGAAGAGCGGCAGATCGTTCTCAACGGTAACCGCACTTCGTTCTGCCACCACGTGCTCCTGCGTGATCGGGTTATAGCCTTCCTTTTGGGTGATCTTCTTGTAAACCAGTACGCCCCGGCGCTGCCATGCAGGGGTCGTGGCAAGGTTGAAACCCCGTTTATGCATCATCTCGTGGAGGTCTTTTGCTGGCAGCCCTTTAAGATGTTCTGCGGCTTTTTTTGCACTTATTCCGTCCTCAATCAACGCCTGCTGGCAGTATCCGTTCAGGTGATTGCGCCATGCCTCGTTCTGGCGGCTTGCCAGGTAATCGACGGCAAATTCGGGCGTTGCCGGGATGACCCGTGCATCGAAGGAGAGGGAAGTTGTACCACCGAGTGTGAGTGTCAGGGAGCTTGCAGCGAAGGATGCGGTCACTGAATCAATCTTTTCCACCCGGCCATTGAAAGGGAGGCTGGTAAAATAGAGGCTGATCTCATCCGAGAACGTGAACGCAAACTCCGGGTTGAGCCCGCTGTCAGCGACAAGTGAAGTGCATACCTGTACCATCGCGTTGTTGAATCGCTCATCAAATGGCTTTTTTAAAGACAGCATCATGGCAAGCCGGTGGAAGGCACGCCCGTCAAGCCTGACAAAAACAGGGGGGATGGTGGTGATAGTTGAAAATATTTCCCGGTTTTCCATACAACACCCATGCGGGAGCAAAGAAAATATTCCGGACTCTCCCGCAAGCGACCTGGTGCCCAGATTACTCTTCCACGCTGGTGCCGCCCGAGAAGGCTCCCGGCAGATGGCGGATCAGGACGATATCGTCAATCGCGCTGATGATACGGTACGGGATCTTGAGGCCTTTGTAATTTTTCAGCTCAAAGAGCTGGTCATTGACCTTGCCGACCACTATCGAATCTATCTTCTTCTGATCAACGTCGATGAGAACATCTTCGACTTCGCCGACAAACATGCCCTTGTCCGTATAGATCTGAAGCCCGAACAACTCCGTAATCTGGGTTTCCATCGTTATCAGATGAAAGTATATACTTAAGAGTTAAAAAGATAATCCTTTGTTATGGACGGGTCTTTTCGGATCGGGCGCATATTTGGGATTCCCATCCTGATCCACTACACATTTATCCTGGTTATTCCCCTGTTTGCCTGGATCATCGGGAGCCAGATAGCACTCACGGCCGGTATGCTCAACGAGATCTTTCAGGTACCGGTTGACACCTCACTCATTACATCTGGTTACATTCCCTACCTGCTCGGCACCATTGTCGCCCTCGGTCTTTTTGCGGGAGTGCTCGTGCATGAACTTGCCCATTCGGTGGTCGCCCGTTATAAAGGAATCAAGATCAACAGCATCACGCTCATGATCTTTGGCGGTATTGCATCAATGGAGGAGGGAGTGCCGGACCCGAAAGCCGAACTGCCCATGGCACTGGTGGGACCGCTCACGAGCCTTGTTGTCGGTCTGATCTGCAGCGGGCTGGTGTATGCAGTTCCCGCAGTTACAACGAGCCCCGGGGTTGCTGGTGTACTCATCTTCGTTTTCGGGTATCTTGGCGTGCTCAATGTCATCCTCTTTGCATTCAACCTCCTGCCGGCATTCCCGATGGACGGGGGAAGGGTGCTGCGTGCATGGCTGGCAAAACGGATGCCGCTTCATCGTGCGACAAAGATCGCGGCTGACATAGGGAAGGGGTTTGCCATCGTTTTTGGCCTGATCGGCCTCTTTTTCTTCTCCCCATTCCTGATTCTTATCGCACTCTTCATCTATATTGGCGCAAGCATGGAGTCCACCGCGGTGAAGTACAGTTACCTTTTGCAGAACGTGACAGTCGGGGACATGATGAGCAGCCCGGTGACGACCGTGCCGCCAACACTCCCCGTAAGCCAGGTGATAACGATGATGTACTCGAGCAAGCATCTCGGGTTTCCCGTAGTCGAGCGGGATACGCTGATCGGCATGGTAACACTGGCTGACGTAAACCGTACGTCTTCGATCGATCGCGAAGCGATGCAGGTCCGGGACATCATGACCCATGACCCGATTACACTGCCGCCAACAGCGCCGGTAATTGAAGCCCTGAAGATCATGTCAGCCCGCAACTTTGGCAGGATCCCGGTTGTCCAGGACGGAAAGATCCTCGGGATTGTCACCCGGACGGATATCATCAAGGTGACTGAATTAAAACAGATCTAGAACTTCAGCAGCGGGTCAAGTACCGTACTCCCCGCTATGTTCCGGTACGCTGCCAGGTCCCTGAACGGCCGTTTTGCGAGAACCGCCACTTTTTTCTTTCCGACCCCCGGCAGCCATTTTATCGCGGATGCGGGGAGCGTGTTGATCTCAACCGGCACGGGCAACGCTGTCACCGATCGCATGCCCCAGTCAACGACCACTGCATCGATTATGCTCCGCATGGCAAGACAGACCGGAATTCCGACAAGGATCGGGTAAGAACCCATCTGCCTCCCGAACGAGAGTGCACCGGAAATTTCGATGCGAACGTCACGGAGCACCGTACCGACAGGGAAAACCCGCCTGAGCATCGGCAGATCGAAATTCTGCCGCACAAATTCCTTGAACACCCTGAACCGCCGATCGTATTTCCCGAGGGTGTTGTTCGTGTAGACGGGTGTTCCTTCAAAGGGCATGACCTGCCTGATGTTTACCCGTCGTACCAACAGCCCGGCATCGCGGACACGGACAAGGAACTCTTCGTTGAGATCATAGGTTTTCTCTGTCTCTCCCGCCAGGCCGCAGACAAAATTGAGCCCGGGGAGCAGTTCGGGTATACCGTCCTTCCGCAGGCCGCCTTCTTCATTCACGATCCGGATTGCATGAAAGACCTCGTCTGCCCGGGCCTTGAGATTGTTTGCCGTTACAACCTCCGGATCTGCAGTCTCCATGCCAAACGCGGCGACATCTCCCGGGGTGTGATGGCGTATGATCGCACGCAGTGCCTCACGGCTCTCCTGTTCGTGTTTTGCGATAGTTGCCGGGTTCGTGTTGTCGATATGCAGTGTTTTTAATCCCGGTGCCGCTGTGCGAATCGAGGCAAAGAGGTTCCCGATAAGATCCGGGCGGGGTACGGGGTACTCACCCGCACCTGCACCATAGGCGAGGATATCCGGCTGCCGCCCGACACGGAAGTGCCTCGCTCCATGGATATACAGAGCACCAACTTCGCCGGAGATACCTTCAATGCTGCGATAGTTCGGGCTCCCATAAAACGGCTCGGTGCAGAACGAACAGCCGCCCGATACACCGTGCGAACAACCCCGTGCCGTCTCGAGCTCACACATCACGTACGGGTAATCCGGGTGCTGTTCAATGATCCCACTCCCTGCAAGACTCCACGGATCAGTACGGCTGTAATCGAGCGTGCCAACTGCATCGCAGCCATTGAGCCAGTTATCAAGCGCAACTGCCGGCTCGCCAGCGAGGATGACATCAAAACCGCTGATAACCTGCCTGACAGCACGCTGCCCGCCCTCCGGCGAGTACCCGAATCCAATAGGCCCCCCGATCATTTTTTTCGGACCGCGGAGCATGTGCCCGACCTGCTCGATCTCGTTGAGGGTCGCCGGTGTGCCACCGAGATATTTTCCCGGCACGGTCACTCCCGCAATCATGACCAGCAGACCTGCAGCATTCATCCTGTTGATATGATGCGGATCATTCCTGAGCTGGTCAATGGTCAGGTACCGCACCTTGAATCCATGACTGGTCAACACTCCGGCAACAGTCCGGATATAGGGCGATATATAGGGCGGCACCCCGAGACACGCAGGTTCGTCTACGTAACCGTCAAGGATATACGCGTCAGCAGGCATAACCGATCGCAGCCAGAAGTTTTCGCGCCCAGAACAGTTTGCCCCGCTTCATCGGATCTACGTTTTTGTCATCCAGGTCAAACCCGATGAGCGTGATATGCCCGGCACCGAGTTCATCGGCTGCAAAGACTGCACGGTCGCCATCAGAAAATCCGCCAAAGTTGTGGACATGCGGGAGCGGGACGCTCTGTGTGGTGCCGACAACCGGCCCTTTGAACCGCGGTACCCAGTGCCTGAGCAGGGGCATATTATCGCCGTGTGCATGGACCACGATTATCGTGCCCGATTCGTTCAGGTCAAAGAGCCGATCAAACGCACCGTCAAGATCGGTAAAGACCGCATCCGGGCGGATCCCGTGCGTGTCAAGCACATCAGCCGCTGCATCCGCAGCAAACACGACTCCCCGTATTTTTAAGAGCTCGTCTTTCAGGCAGGGTGCATTGCCGCAGACCGAGACTTCTCTGCCGCAGGTGAGGGCCGCGAGGGCTGGCAGATCATCGCGGGATAACAGTGTTTCGAGCAACCGGGCCGCCTCCTCGTCCTGTGCACGGGAAAACCCGAAATAGTCCAGGATCTCACAATACCAGGGTTCCCACTCTTCAAAGTCCATCGTCAACCCCGGACATTTCCCTGCGCAATACCAGCGCTGATCTCCATTGCGGTCATTATTTCAGGGTTATTACTATTCTCTGGAAGACTCCGGAAGTCGTACCCGGTACGTCAGATGTCCCCGCTGTTCTTTTTTTAATGGGGTTCCCGGGCACTAGGATCCATTCTTTTTTACTTCGTTCTCCAGACCGACAAGGTTCCTGAACTTCTTCAGTATTGGCTCGATCACGAACTCGAGCAGCTGGGCTTTGTTCTCCACTTTGCCGAAGTAATGAAGGGGGAGCGTTGCAGCCGCCATGTTCGGGTGTCCGCCGGCATCCCCCATCTCCCCGAATGCTTCCGACAGGGCGTTGCCGATGTGCAACCTGATGTCGCGGTTTCGAGCCGATATCACGATCGCGGTATCCGTGATGCCATAGACAAGGGCTGTGTTGATTCCTTCGAGCGTGATGAGAATATCGGCAGCCTGCGGGAGTGCATCGCGGTTCATGACGTACCCCACGTTGGCAAAGAGATACCCGCTCTGGATCTTTCTCCGGATGATTGCCGTGCCGATCACGTCGAGTGTCTCCTGCGACATGGAAGGGGACATGATCTTGTCGAGCAGGTCGCCATCCGTGAGCGGCAGGAGGAATCCTGCATAGTTGAGATCCTGCGGTGACACGTTACGCTTGAACTCCCTGGTGTCCGTGCGGATACCATAGAGAAGTGCGGTCGCGACCCGCTTGTCGATGGGTACATCAAGCTCCTGCAGGTACTGAGTAAGGATGCTGGCAGTTGCGCCCACACCCGCGCGATTGTCGATAAACGTGTTCTGGGTTGCCATATGCCGGCCGTCCTTGTGATGGTCGATGATAATATTGATCTTTGTCTGAGGGGGAACGTCGTTATTCGCGCCCGGCCCCGAACAGTCGACCAGTGCAAGATAGGTGCATGCCTGGAGCGCCTCGGGGGTCATATGTTCCATTTTGATGTCGAGCAGGTTGACAAACGTGCGGTTCTCCTGGTGGCCGATGTTGCCTTCATAGAAGATCCGCGTTGCGAGAGATTTCGGGTTGGCGTGTTTTGCGATCTCGGCAAGGGCCATGGCAGACGCAATTGCATCCGGATCCGGATTTTTGTGGGTGATGATACCCAGCGTGCCCTCCCACCCGGTGAGAAGAGTAAAGAGGCGCTGCGAGATCCTGCTCGAATGCTGCTTTTTGATCTGGAGGATCGCGGACCGTGCAACTACTTCCTGCGGGTAGAGCACCAGGTCTGCTCCGGCGGCCGTGAGTTTCTGCCCGTTTACCGGATCGATCGAACGTGCGACCATCTGTACGGACGGGTAACGCTTTTTGATGGCAAGGACTGCGGCAAGGTTGGCATCCCCGTCGCCGGTCATGACAAACGCGATCTCGAACGCCGGGAGCCCGGCAAGCATCTCCGGGGAGGTGACGTCCCGCAGGTACGCGTCGTACTTCTGGTCACGGAGGTTCCGGACTCTCGTATCATCCTTGTCGACCACGATCACGCGCTCATGCTCTTTTGCGAGTTCGAGAATGATGTTGTAACCGTTGGTCCCGCACCCGAAAATACAGTATTTTGTCGGTCCCGGCTGCTCAAACGGGGCTTCCTGTGGCATGTTACTCAAAGATGTATCATTCCAGCGTATTAAGGGATTCCAAGGAAAATATCTCCAAAACATTTATTCGGCATTATCGACCACATTACTAGGTCTAACAGGCTGGGTCTGTAGCTTAGTTCGGCATAGCGGCGGACTCTTAATCCGCAGGTCAAGGGTTCAAATCCCTTCAGGCCCGTTTTTCTGTTCTTCCGTACCCCTCCGGGATTCCTGTTCTTTCCCGGAAAAGCTTTTCACTGTTTATTCGTCAGGCTGCTCTTGGAGCACTCACGAAAGGAGGGGTCTTGCAGGGCGCTATTCTGCCCAATCTTTTTTCAAACGGGTTCCTTGTATCGGTGCCAAAAAACCCCGAAATTTATATCAACTGCCACGTGTATGAGGGGTTATGAAAACTTCGTTGCTTGTTGCACTTTGCTGTGCGATCGGCATCCTGCTTGTAGCAGCCGGGTGCACCCAGACCGCCCAGCCCACACCGACCCCTACACCAGTGCCGACGACAGTCCTGACTGAAACACCGACTGCTGTTTCGACACCTGTACCCACAACCCCGATCCCCATACCGACAACGACCGCTCCCGCCATTCCCCTCCCGAAGAGTATCAGGGATACGCCGCTTCTCTTCACCATCTCCGCACCGATCGGATATGCGGGCACTACCATCCGGGCGCCCACGTCCGCTTACAACATCCTCTATAAAACGACCATCTTCAACCCGGCCATATCCGGGGTCAATGGGACCATAACCGACAACAGTGGCAACTATACCGAGCTAGCTGATTCGCTGACTATCTTCTCTTACTCATCGTCGCTCAGCGTGGACCAGAATATCCGGAATATCATCCGTGGTTCCGGCGCAGTATTCACCGAATCTACCGTCACATACAACGGGATTACCTACATCCGGTTCGACGTCGAGAGCGATCCCTATTCCGGAGCGCCGGGCGAGACCGTCGTCTTCGTTGGCAACAAGGGCTCGGCAAACGAGAAGGGGTACCTCCCGGTAATGATTTATACGATGACCCCCCACAGCACGCTCAGCCAGGCAACGTATGAAAACATGGTAAAGTCCTTCCGGTATTATACTGGCAGGAATATCGGCACCGCCCTTGGTCAGGAGACTGACAGGCCTCCCTTCTACCAGTAATTTTTTTCCTTTCGAGAGAATGGGAAGAAGAAAAATTCGTAGGGGAATAAAATGATCCGGGAAATTCCCGTGATGGTGATCCGCATATTTATGGCAGCGTGACAAAGATCTGCCGCCAGTGTTTCTTACCGATCGCCCGTGTCCGGTGACCTTTGCCGGTCATGTCCTCGGCGAGGAGGACATCCCCTTTGCCAAATCTCCGTTTCTCACCACTGCCCGCTTCGATTTCAGCCTGCCCCTCGATGGTCACGACATATTCCCGGCAGACAACATTGTGCCACGTGTAGCGGTACCCGGGTGGGATTTCCCGGAAGAAAACCGCCTTTGCACCGACCGGCTCGCTGAATAATCCAAGGGGCCCTTTGGATTCAAGATCGATCTCGATATCCTCAAAACAGGAGTAATTTTCAGGTCCGTTGTAGAGCCGGGTAATTTTCACAGGTATCACCTGGAACGTGATGTGCAAATAATACCAGACCGTCATCAGGCATAATCTCTTTTATTCTCATCTCAGGATTATCCGGAGCAGCTCCTCACACTATCCATCCCATCCGCACCCATCGATCGTACTCCTCCGGACGGAAATCGCGGTTCTCCGCGACAATTGCCTGGAAATATGCCCGGTTGTCTGCAAGGATTGCTTCCTGAGCCGGATCGCAAAAACCGTTCGTGACCGCATCTGCAAGTTTTCTGCCGAGCTCTCGTGCTGCTGGTCCTGCCTCTTCCACGGCCTCCGCCCTGCCGGCAGTGGCAACACTGAACCCTCCCACAGATATAACCCCAAGATAATTGAGCACGTGGTTCAGGTACGCAACCGCGTCGTCCCCGCCGGATTCATACGTGGTCGCTACGGAGCACCCGTATTTTCCTGTCAGTACCTGGTAATGAATTGCATCCGCAAGCCTGTCGAAGAAGACCTTCATCTGGCCGGTGATATTATCAATGTAGACCGGTGAGCCAAAGACAATACCATCTGCTTCCTGCATCCGTGCCAGGATTGAGTTGACATCATCCTCATTGACGCAGATACCATTCAACGAGCATGCCTCGCAGGCCGTGCATGGAGTGACATGGTAATCCGCAAGGTCGATCATATCCGTCTCTGCCCCGGCTTCTGCCGCCCCTTCGAGTACGAGGCCCGCGAGTCTTCGCGTGGTACTGCGGATCGTCCGGGGACTCCCGTGAATAGCAAGGATCTTCATCGTAATACGTGGCTCCTGCTCAGGAAATTGGACCTCGGGGGTTATGAGGATAGGGGTTGGTATTGCAGCTATTGTTAAAAGTCCCCTAAAATCCCTTTATTTCCTGAAATATCCATTTTAAATCCTTCTTTTTGACCCCTCGTTTTCAGGGCCCTGGAGGGCTTTGGTGGCAGGAAAATGCTTCAGAAAAAGTATAATAGGGCACTTCTTTCCGGTCTCTTTAAAGCCCGCTAAATTGCACGGTTTTTTTCTGGTTAAAACGATTTTTTCCGAAAAATAACGATTTAAACGAAGAATTCTATCATGCGTTGGCGCCGTTTCCTGTGGAGATTTTTCCCGTATTTTTTCAGTATGACAATTCTTCGTCCGTTTGTCAAACCGGGCATTTTACGGGGACTCGATCTCTCATGTCCGGCAAACTACGTCGTAGCACCCTTGAAAACAGGTTGTTACCGTGCATGGGGATTTGTGTACTCGTCCGGCCCCCACCACCCGATTTCCACCATCGATATATCGTAAACAAGCAGCCGGCGCCAGCTCCGTTCGTGCTGGGTGCGGAGCCAGAGTTCACGCTGGATGAAGGGCGGGAAGGGGAGTATGCGAAGTCCCAGGATCTCGTCAGGGAACTGCTGTTCGTAAAATCCGTTCGGATCGATATGGTAACGGGTCTGGTGGACCTTCACCGCCCGGACTGATTCAGGTTTGAAGATCAGGAGATCATACGAGAGATCCGTGAACGGGTTTTCCATTGTCCGGTAGCCCATGCGTTCCGCAAATCCCTCGCTTCCGCAAATGCTGCTTCCGCTCTCCTTCCCAGGGTCATGGAGGCATCACTTCACCGTTGTGAACATCCGCCGGTTATTCCGCTGCTTATGCATCTCCTTTGGTGGATACAGTGTTGAATGTCTTGTGGTCATGATGCGCTCATCACCCGGGATAAAAATCCCGGAAGATCCCGGAACCACCGATTCGGAAAAAAAATAGCATGGAGATGCGATTTATCGTATGAACAATGAAAAAAGAATTGGAGAAATTGAGTACCGCCTCCGGTTAATGGTCACTTTTTCTGCATACCTTCGAGCCAGTCACCGATGAACGCACCAACGATGAAGATGATCACGAGGATGATAATACCGATAAAAATGCCAATGCCGCCCACAAGGCCGACACCAAGGCCGAGAGCTCCGGGAGCAAATAAAAATGCGATAAGCCCGAAGATAACCCCAAGGACGATACCGATGATCGCCCCCGTTTTGAGGAGCCCCCAGAAGTCTTCCTTTCCTTTCCGGAAAAACCCAAATGCGATACCAATAATGAGGATCAGCAGTTCAAACCACATACAACTACTCCTGATAACCAGCAATATCGCACCTCGTTGCTAAAAAGGTTCCGGAATAAACCGCCTGCTTTGACAGATCAAGACGCCCGAACCCGAAGATAAACGGGCACAGATACCTGCCCGGGGAGAGTCGGATTGGCATGGAAGTAAAAGGTATCGGATCGGAAACAGGGATCGAAAAAGCTACCGCAGGTTCCGGGATCTTTATGGGGTGAAGGGCTCCTGTTCGGGATTGAGTTGGCGGGATTATTGCGGATGGAGGCAGGGAATGGTTTATTTCCTGTCCAGGCGGCAGTAAAAAAAGACAGGGTGGAGGACTGCTTTACACCCTTCTGAATTGGTTATTTCTTTTTCAGGACGCCTTCGAGCCAGTCACCAATAAAGGCACCAACGATAAAGATGATCACGTAGATGATTATCACGATAAAAATGTCAAATATTCCCAGGAAACCGGCTCCAAGGCTTATGCCACCGGGAACAAGGACTCTCGAGATGAGCACAAAGGCAATACCCAGAATGAGACCGAAAATCGCTCCATTCCTGAGGATACCCATGAAGTCTTCCTTCCCCCGGTGAAAAAAACCAAATCCTACGCCGATGATGAAATTCAGCAGGTAAAACCACATGCAAATACTCCTTTTAAGTAACAGCAGTATCGCATCCCGCCACTAAAATAGGTTCCGGAATCGACGGGATCTCTGCCGGCATCTCAGGAGATTTGCCTTCACAATTTGGCTGAATTCTGACCCGGGAAGATCCGGAATGTATTTATCAGCCAAATGATCCCTGTTCAGAAGTCCTGTACGTTCAGGCAGGAAATCGACCGATGCATGTATAATAATAAAAAACTCACCATGGTTCCAGACATGAATTTACAGAAGGGATACCCGTAATGGAACGCTGGTCATCGACGGGGGCATTTCTTCTGGCCGCGATCGGATCAGCGGTGGGAATCGGTAATATCTGGCGTTTCTCAACGGTGCTTGGCCAGAACGGAGGGGGGGCATATCTCATCCCCTACATTATTGCCGTTTTCATGTTTGCCATGCCGCTGATGGTATTGGAAATAACACTCGGCCAGAAGTTCAGGGGCACAATTGTGAGCGCTTTCCAGCAGGTTCGCCCGCAATTTACGACTATCGGCTGGTTTCTCTGCGCGGTCGTCCTGTTGATCCTGAGCTATTACCTTGTCATCACCGGGTGGTCCCTCGGGTATACTGTTCTTACTCTCGCAACGGATGCCCCGTTATTCTCAGCATTCAGCGATTCCCTGCTTCCCATCGCGTTTTTCATTATTGCAACGCTGGTAACGGGACTTATTGTATCCTTCGGGGTCAACAAAGGAATCGAACGGATCTCGGTAATCTTAATTCCGGCATGCATACTTATTCTCCTGATTCTTGCCGTGTATGGGACGCTTCTCCCCGGTTTTCACCAAGGTCTCACGTACATGTTCACACCGGATTTTTCGGTCCTTGCCGATCCCCTGCTCTGGGGTGCGGCATTCGGGCAGGCATTCTTTTCTCTCTCTGTCGGCCAAGGTATCCTCCTGACCTATGGAACATACATGAAAAGCGGCCATCACATTCCCCGATTCACCCTTATCATCACTCTTACTGACCTATTCGTGTCAATCCTTGCCGGCCTTGTCATCTTCCCCATCGTCTTTTCCTTCGGACTGAGCCCGACAGCTGGGGCAGAACTCGCGTTCACCTCATTGCCGATCGCTTTTGCACAGATGCCTGCGGGAAAGGTGATTGCGGTTGCGTTCTTTGCCGTGCTCTTTTTTGCAGCACTCACTTCGGCAATTTCGATGATGGAAGTGGGCGTTGCCGCCATACGGGAATCGCTGGGCTGGACCCGGGTAAAAACAACTGCCGCAGCCACCGGCGCTATCCTTCTTCTCGGCCTGCCTTCAGCCATGAGCTACAGTTCCCTTGCATTGAAGCTGAACGGGGTGAAAATTCTGGATTTCATGGACGGGACGGTAGGGACGCTGGGCCTCCCTGTCACCGCTATCCTGTTCTCGGTATCCTTTGCGTGGTATTTACCCCGTGAAACCCTGGAATCCGCTCTTGGAGGGAAGACCAGCATTGCCCGCTGGATCATCCCTCTTTGCAGATATGTAATTCCCGGAGCATTGATCATGACCACGATTGCGCGGATCGCATCCGGGCTCGGGATCGCCAATAAGTACCTTCTGCCAGGGAGCCGGTATATCGGGGTTCTCATGCAGCTGGAGGGCATAACGGCAATCTTTGTCATCACACTCGTACTCATTATTGTCGCATGCCGTGTGCGGGGCTGTAACCTCATTAAAAGGCTTGGCTTTGGAAACAGGAAATAGTCGCCCTGAAAGGAGTCTGTGTTCCGGTACTCTTTTTTTTTAAAAAACTTCCGCCCGCCCATCATGTCTTATCCTGTTGAGGCTTGTGGGCATATCCAATGACACCAGAATGAATGTATTGTTCCTCAGGACGGTCTTACTGTGTTAACGGATCGTATCCTCTAAAGGCGTGATTGCACCGTCTTTTGGAAAAAGAATCCGAAAATTCTAAAAAGGAATGAAAATTTCCGGGGTTAAGGAAGCGATCTACTTCAGTTCGATCTTCCGTGCCTTCGCTTCCGGTCTGGGCTCTTTCTTGGATATCTTAAGCTCCAAGACCCCTTCCTTCATCGTTCCCTCGGCCTTTGCAGGGTCGACTTCTTCTGGGAAGGAGACGGAACGTTCAAATGCCGAATACGCTCTCTCCCGGTGGAGATAATTCTTCTTCTTCTCTTCTTTCTCCATCTCTTTCTTTGCCCGGACACTCATACCGTCGTTGTTGATCTGGACGTCAACATTTTCTTTGTTGAAGCCCGGGAGCTCGACGTGGACAAGGTAGTGGTCGCCCTCATCGATGACATCAAGTGGGGCATACCTGGTGGATAGCCCTCCTGGTTCTATCATCTGCATTTCCAGCGGGAAATACGGGCGCATCAGAACATCAAACGATTTTCTGAAGTCATCAAAGATCGAGTCGAAATCGCGTTCAAGCCAGCTCTGGCCTCTCCGGGTCGTCAGCGAAGAACCCGGAGTGATGGGAATCACGTCAGTGCTTTTTCTCACAGGTTTTTCACGGTCCATAGGTATTCCTCCTATGTTTCACTTTACGTTAGTTTGAGGTTATTTATATATTTTTTTGTCGCAGGAGACTATGATAATGAGACTGAGGACCTTCCCCTTGTAGTACCTTGAAATATCCTGCCTCGAGCGCAACCCTTTTTTCCTCCGGTTCCTATCCATTCACTATGCCCGGGATGGATCTGAGCCGCTCCTTCTTCATCATCGTACTTATCGTAATCACTATAGCCGTCGCCATTCTGCTGAATACCGGAACTCCGGTGCCAAACACGGGAAATGTTACCGGAACGCTTACCGGAACGGTCACCATCGGCCCGCTCTGTCCGGTTGAACCCTGCACAATCTCCCATGACCAGATCGTCGCGGCGTATGCAGCACGACCAATTACAATCACCACAGAACGTGGTGCCTTCGTTGGATCAGTGAATGCTGATCCTGATACCGGCTATTCAATCTCCCTCCAGCCCGGGACCTATGTGGTGGATATCCAGCACCAGGGAATCGGCGGAAGTAATCTGCCAGGGACGGTCATTATCCATGCCGGAGAAACGGTCAGGCTTGATATTTCTATTGATACCGGTATACGGTGATCCCGGATGCAATTTTCATATTAATCCACGGGTGAACCATGTCCTGCCTGCAAACCCGGTACATGGCACAGCGCTCAGCAGAAGTCCTCAGTGATATACACTTTA
>Ga0315275_10000667_pt1 | contig 28578 bp, 36 predicted proteins | sample YL17G03_0_MG_FD_205557 | JGI IMG/M metagenome (GOLD analysis project Ga0315275, IMG submission 205557) | Sediment microbial communities from Yellowstone Lake, YNP, Wyoming, USA - YL17G03_0 | ecosystem: Environmental > Aquatic > Freshwater > Lake > Sediment | place: USA: Wyoming | collected...
CCGCAACAGCTCCCGATCCTCGTCCGTTAGCTCAGCCGCGTGCAGCATCTCCGGCCGTCTATGCAGCGTCCTCCGCAGCGCCTCCTTTCGCCGCCAGCGCCTGATCTGCTCGTGGTGGCCGGAGAGCAGCACCTCCGGCACTGCCCAGCCGCGGAAGTCGGCGGGGCGGGTGTATTGTGGGTACTCCAGCAGGCCCTCGGCGAACGAGTCCGATTCCGCACCATCCTCCGCGCCGAGCGCGCCGGGGAGCAGCCGCGTCACTGCATCTATGACCACCATCGCCGGCAGTTCGCCGCCGGTCAGAACGTAGTCGCCGATGGATAGCTCGCGCGTCGCCAGGTGCTCGCGGACGCGCTCGTCAACACCCTCGTAGTGGCCACAGAGCAGGATCAGATGCTCCTTCGCCGACAGCTCGCGAGCGAGTGCTTGCGTGAACACTTCGCCCTGCGGAGTGAGGAGGATAACCTCCTGGGTTCGGATGCGACCCGTGGCAGGAGCAAGCTCCTGCCCAACAGGGATGCCTGCGCTCCCAGCGCCGAGCAGCTCCTCGACTGCGGCGAAGAACGGCTCCGGCTTCATCACCATGCCGACGCCGCCGCCGTAGGGATAGTCGTCGGTGGTGTGGTGCTTGTCGGTGGCCCAGCGCCTAAGATCGTGTACCGCAATGATGATGACGCCCGATTCCTGCGCCCGCTTGAGGATGCTCGCGCCCAGCACCGGCGCGAACATCTCCGGGAAAGTAGTGAGGACGTCAATCCTCACGAGCCGGCTCCTTCGGTAGCTTCGTCCTTAGGCAGCGACACCACCATCTCTCTGTTCGCCAGATCGATTCGCTGCACGACGTGTCGCACCGCGGGAATCATCGCTCTGGGTGTCACGTAAACGTCGTGCCCGGGGGAGCGGATGACCTCGGTCACCGCGCCCAGATCATCCCCCTCCGTGGTAACGACCTTCATCCCGATGATGTCGTCCACCCAGTAGCTGTTCTCGGGCAGCGACACTGCCTGGGACCTTTTGATCTTGACCCAGGCGCCGCGCAGCGCCTCGGCCGCCTCCCGCGTATGGGAGCCGGAGAACCGTAGCACTATCGCCCCTGGGCTGACACGGGCGTCCTCGATTCGCTTCAGCAGTTGCTCGCCGGAGGGCAGCTCGAGACACGCCTCTCCGAGGTCGAGGAACCGCTCCGGGTAGTCCGTCTCGGGTCTCACGCGGACCTCCCCCTTGATGCCAAAGGGAGCCGTGACCTGGCCGACAGCCAGATCCCACGGCTCCTCAGCGCTGTCCCCCACGCTAGGCCTCGCGAATTCCGACGATGACCCCGTCCTTCACCAGAATCTGCGTGCCCGTCAGCTTCTTTATCAGATCGTCGCCCTCGTTGAGCTCGGCCACACCCTCGAGCGTGCCCCGGGGGTACTCGCTGCCGATCTCCAGCTTATCCGCCTCCTCGAGCTGCCGCTGGATGTCCTGCTTCACCGCGTCGGCCCGCCGGCGCTCGGCCTCGATCTGGCGCCGCGCGCTCATCGCCTGAGTGAGATCGGTGCGCTGAAGGTCGGCAAGCAGCCGCCTTCCCTGCAGCTCCATCTGATCGGTGCGCCGCTGCGCCTCCTCGGCCGCGAGCTGAAGCTCGGCCTTCAGCTCCTGTTTGAACTGCTCGGTTACGATTGCAGTCACTTCAATGGATCGCCTGACAGTCACACCAGCCATGTCACTCAAGCCTTCCAGCCCCCTCCTCGCCAGATCGCTGTTCGCCGCCTCGCGCGACTCGCCCTACCCTACGCTCGGGGGCGCCTCTCCCAGCTTGTTGATGTCCACCCAGATGCTCTTGCGCTCCCTGGCCCCGGCTGCCCGCACGAGGGTCCGCAGGGCGTTGGCGATTCTGCCGTTCTTCCCGATCACCTTCCCGAGATCATCCCCGGAAACTCGCACCTCGAAGATGACGCTGCGCTCCCCCTCGATCTTGTTCACCGAGACCTGATCGGGGTCATCCACCAGCGCCCTCACGATCATCGTCACGAGTTCGTGCACAGTGTGTGTCCTCCAGTTGCTAGCTCACGGGTCGCTCGGCGTCGTCAGCGCGGCCGCGCGCCCCAGTTTGGCCCTCACTGGTACATCACAACGGCACCGAGCGGCCACCGCCCGCGTGCCGATGACGCTTTCCTCGCGCTACTCGCTCTCCGGCTCGCCGGCGGCCGGTGGCGGCGCCTCGGCCGGCGCCGCTGTCTGCTTTGAGACCCCGGCCTTGGCCAGAATGCTCCTAACAGTGTCGCTGGGCTGCGCGCCCTGGCTCAGCCAGTGAAGGGCCCGCTCCTGGTTCACCCGGATGAGCGGCGGATCGATCCTCGGGTTGTACTGCCCGATGGTCTCGATGAACCTTCCATCTCGCGGCGCGCGCGAGTCCGCCACAACAACCCTATACTGCGGCTGCTTCTTCTTCCCGATCCGGCGCAGTCGTATCCGTACTGCCACATCTACCTCCTCATGTCGCCTACGGACGTTCGCGCAATGAACCACCATTGCGCGAACGTCTTTCGTTACGCATTCGCTGGTTCCCTGACGAGTTTCGCCCTTACTTCCTTGGACGAAACTCGTTAGAAACCCGGCACTCGAAACCGCTTCGACCGCCGCCCCTTGCGTTCCATGTCAGCGAACTGCCCAAGCATGCTACTCATCTGCCTGAACTGCTTCAGCAGCAGGTTCACCTCCTGCCGGGTGGTGCCGCTGCCGCCCGCGATTCGCTTCCGCCTGCTGCCATCTATCATGTCCGGCCGCGACCGTTCGTCGGCCGTCATGGACTGCACGATCGCCTTCATCTGGCGCAGCCGCTTCGGGTCCACCTGGAGCGGAGTCTGCTGCCGCAGCGCCTGGATCCCCGGGACCATTGCCAGCAAGTGGTCCAGCGAACCCATCTTGCTCAGCCGCTCCAGCTCCCGCAGGAAGTCGTTCAGGTCGAATCGCCGCTCCCGCAGCCTGCGCTCGAGCTCGGCCGCCTCTTCCTCCTCGACCGCGGCCTCCGCTTGCTCGATAAGCGTCTGCACGTCTCCCATCCCCAGGATGCGCGATGCCATCCTGTCCGGATGAAAGACCTCCAGCGCCTCCAGCTTCTCGCCCACGCCCGCCAGCTTGATCGGCTTCCCGGTCACCTGGCGTACCGACAACGCGGCGCCGCCCCGGGCATCGCCATCGAGCTTGGTCAGCACGACGCCTGTTATGCCGACCGCCTTATCGAACTCCGCCGCCACGTTGACGGCGTCCTGCCCCGTCATCGCGTCGAGGACGAGCAGCACCTCGGACGGAGAGACCGCTTGCTTCATCTCCGTCAGCTCGCCCATCAGTTCCGCGTCAATGTGCGTCCGGCCCGCGGTATCTATGATGACAGGGCTGAGCCCATCCTGCTTCGACTTCGCGACGGCCGCCCGCGCCACCTCGACTGCGCCGCCCCCCTCGCCCTCGAACACAGGCACGCCGACCTGTTGCCCCACGACCCTCAGTTGCTCCACTGCCGCTGGCCGCCGGAGGTCGGTCGCGGCGAGCAGCGGTCGCTTGCCCTGGTCCTTCAGGCGGAGGGCGATCTTTCCGGCGGTCGTCGTCTTCCCGCCTCCCTGAAGGCCGGCCATCAGAATGACCGCCGGCTCCCCGACAAGACGAAGCTCGCTCGTCTCGCCACCTAGCAGCGCGGTCAACTCCTCATGGACGATCTTCACCACCTGCTGGCCCGGAGTCAGGCTGGCGACTACCTCCTGCCCGACCGCCTTCTCCTGGATGCGCCCGACGAACTCCCGCACAACGCGGAAGTTGACGTCCGCCTCGAGCAACGCTAGCCGAATTTCGCGGCAAGCGGCGGCCACCTCCTGCTCGGAGAGCCGCCCCTTCCCGCGCAAACCACGCAGTATAGACTGCAGCTTGCCTGATAGGGTCTCAAACATGTGTGCACGCCCGCCAGAGGCGGACAAGCCTGTCGCCCGGGGATGGCACTCTGCCCCCCCCGCTGCGCGCACTGCCGGACGCGCTTCCGCGCGAACGCCGCAGCAGTATAGCAACGCGCGCAAGACTTGTCAACGAAAAGCAAGGGGATGCAAGTGCGCCCTGATCCTGCGCCGCGCTGTCGAGCGCCTCGTCGCTTGAGCAGGCATTCCGCGTCAACCCGACAGCCCCCGCCGCAGAATCCGCCGCTGGTCGGCGTGGCTCAGTAAGGAAAGGGCTTGCTCGCGGGTGAACCAGCCGCAATCCAGGGCATTCTCATCGGGATTGGGGGAAAGCTCGGCCTCGGGGTCGGCCTCGAGCAGGAACCAGTCCACCTGCTTCCGGTGCCGCTTGCCCGCTTGGTCATACTCGTGCTCGGTCTGCCCGATCTCGCCGATGAGCGTCGCCCCGGCCAGCCCGATCTCCTCACCCACCTCGCGCAGCGCCGCTTCGGCCGGCGTCTCGCCCTCTTCGAGCCTCCCCTTGGGCAGCACCCAGGTACCGTACCCGGACCGCATGAGCGCGACGCGAAGGTCAGTCCCACTCCCCTTGACTACGACCCCGCCGGCGGAGCGCACTCGCAGCGGCTCAGGACGCGCCTCCTCCTTCACTGCATCGGTCCCCAGTCGGCCGGCCTTCGCTCCTCCCACGGGGACGGCTCGGGGATTCCGAAGGTCTCCCGCTTCAGCGCCAGGTAGTAACGGTAGTCCTCGAAGGAAACGTCGGGCGGCACCCGATGGTCAACATGCGGGATCCAGCCTCCCTCCTTCACCACCGGCGCGATGCGTGCGATCTCCTTGCGGATCGCCTCCTTGCCCAGCGCCAGCGAGCGCTTGTTGACACCCCCGAGCAGCAGCACCTCCTTGCCGTACTTGTCGCGGATCGGCAGCGGGTCAGTGCCCGCGGCCACCTCCACCGGGAACATCCCGTTTACGCCGCCCTTCAGCCAAAGCGGCACCAGCGCGTTAGCGTTCCCATCGCAATCGGTGTAGACGATGTCGCAGCCGTGCCTCTTCAGCGCGTCGGTGATACGCTTATAGCGCGGGACCATGAGCTTCTCGAACGTGGCGGGTGAGATCATCGGCCCGTTGACGAAGCACATGTCCTCCCACCCCGCGCCAAAGTCTATCGTCACCTGCGGCGCCGCCCACTCGATCGTCCGCAGCACCACCTGGGTGATGGTCTCCATGATCTCCTCGACCAGGCCGGGGTCATCGTAGACCATCATCGCCGCCCGCTCGAACCCCATCCAGTCGCGCATCCAGCCGTAGAGGCTGCCGATGCCGATACCCACCGCCACATCGCCCTTCCGCAGTTCCTGCTTCTGCCGTTCCCAGCTCTCGCCGCTCGGCAGTCGGCGCGGGTCATCAGGGTCCAGCCGCGGCTTGAACTCCCGCTCCCATTCCTCCCGGCCCTTCAGCAGGAAGTCAATGAAGTGCGGAATCGAGTCTTGTCCCGAGCCGTGGATCTCGCAGGTGGCGCCGTGCTCGTCGCGGATCAACACGTGCTCGCCCGTGTCGTCGAGCACCTTTCGCTCGAACCCGGGGAGCAGGCCCTCATGCACACCGATCGAGGCCCGCGGCGCAAAGCCGAAGTAGACATCCGCCCTCCAGTTCGAGTCCACCTCCCGCGGCAGGCCCTGCTCGTGCCAGAGCGTGAGCGTATTGTCCCAGTATCCGAACTCCTCATCCGGCACGTGGTCAACGGACTCGAAATGCATCGTGCGCAGGAAACGCTCGCGATGGGTGAGTTGCGTCACTACGTTTCTCCGTTCAGAACGATGGTGATGAGGTCGCGCAGGTCCGAGATACACGGGCAGTCGTTCGTCCTGCGCGCTCCCTTGCGGTCAATGAGCACGGCCTTCAGGCCGGCCGCCCGTGCACCCAGGATGTCGTCGGCGTAGTTGTCCCCGACATGCCAGCCAGGCAGGCCCGCTTCGGCCGCGGCTCGCGCGGCAACGTGGAACATGTGCCCCGCGCTCTTCGAGCTGCCGACCGAGAAGGCGTCAATCACCGGATCGAAGTAGCCCCGAACTCCGAGCAGAAGCAAGTCGGGCTCGGCCTTCGGTCTGCCTGTGACGATCCCGAGGCGTACGCCTCGATCCGACAGCGCTTTGAGCACCTCGGGCACCTCTTCGTAGAGCCGGATCGCCTCCGGGCGCTTGAGCAGTCCTATGACGCGCTCGGCCGCCTGCGGGACGCGCTCCGCGGGGACTCCCAGGTCCGAGAGAATGCGGCCGTCATAGGCGCGCCAGAAGGCGGCTTCGTTATCGGAGGCGGCGTAGTCAGCCAGGCAGTCGTTGTAGTAAGTGCCGAAGGCGTGCTCGACCGCTCGCCAGGCCTGCTCAGAGTTGACCTCGACGCCCACCTCGCGGGCGGCCGTGGCGAATGACTCGCGCCAGCTCACCGTCCACTCGAGCAGCGTGTCATCAATGTCGAAGAAGATGAAGCAACGGCTGGACACCGCGGAACACTCCAAACACTGAGCGGGCGCACAAGCGCCCGCCATCTGTTATGAGTATAGTCTGTGAGAGCCAGACGCGTCAACGCGGGGCGACGGACGCCTGCGGCTGGCCGCGATACATGACTTGCCACAACACCGACGCGGCGAATGCTCCTATGGTGTAGTACAGAACGTCAATGTAGTCCGCGGTCGCGAGATGCTCGAAGTACCTGACGTGTGGCAAGTACAGCTCGAAGATCGCCGACCACATCACCAGAGGGATCAGTATCTCGTCAGCTCGCGGCGGGCTGTCGTCCCTCCGCAACCCAGTCCTGCGCAGTAGGAACACCATTATCGGCACCCAGAACGGAATGCAGATCATGTCGTTCAGATGGTCGTGGAAGAACCCCTCGCCCACGAACCGCTTGATCAGGAAGCGGTTGACGAAGTAGAGGACCACACAGCTCAGGAAGAGCGGATCGGCTAGGTAGCGGAAGCGCATGGTCAGTGGCCTGAGGGAATGTGCAGGACGGCGATCGCGAAGGTCACCATCATCGTGGCTAGGACCGTAACGATCAACGTGACCACCAGAGCGCCACTCGCCGCGCGCGATCCGGCACGAACCGGAGTCCCTCGAAACGCGATGAAGAACGCGGCCAGCCCGCTGACGAAGCACATTGCGAGCATACCCGTAGAAGCGGGAGCGCCATCGGCCGCTCTGTCAGTGAGAAACTGCCCGAAGGTCGGCTTCGCCAGGTCGGGCAGCTTCACCAGTAGCCAGTAGGTCGGCGGTTTGGCCGCCGGAAGGTCGTCGCAGGATAGGTCGTAGTCGCACCCGACGCCTCCGGGTTCACCGTCGCGCCCGTACGAGACAACCCGGTAGCGCTTACCGTCCGTCCAGTACCGAAGCGGTCGGCCCCACGAGTCAACGGGGGCACCGGTTACGCCCGTGCGAAAGCGCTCATTCCCAGCCGGCGGAATACCCTCCACAGAGCTTGGCAGACGGCCCTTGTCCCGGAGGTATGATTCGACGGCCTGCTGTACTGCCCCGATGTCAACGAGCGTGACTGCCTGCGAGACACGCGAGACCGGCGATGCCCGATACTGCTCCCACGCCACGACAGAGCAGATAAGAGCAACACTCACCCCAGCAATCAGGGGACCGACCAACCTCTGACCCAGGGGCACGGACGAGCGTCGTTGCGCAGCCAGCTGGGCCGAGGTGGGAGGGAGGCTCGCCCCGCAGTACAGGCACTGCGCCACATCGCGCGGGTTGTTCGTCCCGCACTTGGGGCATTGCAGTGTCCGGTCGTCGGAGCCACCCTCTCTCGTGCTCATGGCCGCATTCTACTCCCGCTGGCGGGACGCGTGAAGGAGGGCCGATCACCCGTTGCTTCGGTAGCTTGCTGCCGAAGCCCCATCCGCATCGGGTGCCAAGCCGGGTTGTCATGGCCCTCATACCCATATGCCGTCCCAGCTATCACATACGAAAGGGCCGTCAGCAAGGCCGAGTTCGATCTCCCGAAAACTGGAGTCGCGCCAGTCCTCGGGTTTGGCCACCAGCTCGCGCTTCAGAGGGTTGAGATGGATGTAGTCGAGCTTATCCCTCATCACTCGAGGCGACCAAACGGCCAGTACGCGAGGCCTTTCCTTCCAGAATCGGCCTCCGCGCTGTAACTGCCGAGACGTGTTCGCTAGCACTCGCTGCAGGAATCTCCGCACATCCACCCCGCGCTCCGCCCACAGCAGCAGATGGAAGTGCTCCGGCATGACGACGAAGGCGAGAACGCGAACACAGTAGTCCCGCCTGACAGCTTCCCACTCGCGGTAGAGCAGAGCCTTCGCCGGCGCGGTCAGGCGCGGCTCCCAGCCAGCCACGGTTGATATGCAGAAGTGCACGTGGCCGTCGAGGTAGACGTTATGCCAGCGGCTCATACCCCTCTCGCGCTCACGGAATCCGCTTCGGCAGCAAGCTACCGAAGCAACAGCCCTACTCCCTCTCGCCACCCTCGCTTCGGCAGCAAGCTACCGAAGCAACGAAAACCGCTGCGAGCCGTCTCATGGGAGGTCCCCTTCCACGGAGCGCCATCCGGTGCGGAAGCAGTTGGGCGCGCGAGGGCGGAATCCTGCGGGCGGGAGGTACACGATGGCGACCCGCCGGGTCGCCCCCACCCCACTCACCCGATCTGGACGGGGACAGGCACCGGCACAGCCCTTCGACTGCGCTCAGGGCATGCCGCAGCCAGTCCCCGTCCCTCCTACAACCCGTGGTACGGGAACACCCGCTCCTTGATCTCCCTCACCGACTGCTCGGCGAACTCGCGGCTCACGCGGAGCCAGTCGTCGTCTATCTTCGGGCCGTTGCTGTCGTGGAGTGGGATGCCCTGTTCCTCGCTTGAGGCCGCGGTCGTGGCACCGCCCCGCCGGGCGGGCCGATAGTAATCGGCCTGCTCCTCCGGGATGAACTGCGGCACCTTCTTGCCGGTCATGCGACCGAAGGCGAGCGTCCAGGAGCGGGGCACAACCGTCACGTCGTACCCACCGCCGCCGATGGCGATCCAACGGGGCGACTCGGCTCGCCGAGTCGCTGCGTCGCCCAGCGCGAACCGCGCGATCTCGTTCACGACCGCCATGTAGCCCCGGGTTGTGCAGCACAGGTGTGTCAGCGGGTCCTGGTAGTGAGTGTCCACGCCGAGCTGGGTGCAGACGAAGTCGGGCTGATAGGCCTGCAGCAGCGGCGGCACGATCTCCTTGAACGCCCACAGGTAGAGCTCGTCGCCCGTGAATGGCGACAGCGGCAGGTTGACGGAATACCCACGTCCGTCACCTGTGCCGATCTCGTCCACGTTCCCGGTGGTTGGGAACAGGTAACGCCCGCTCTCGTGAACCGAGATCGTGAGCACGTCCTTGCGGGTGTAGAACGCTTCCTGCACTCCGTCGCCATGGTGCGCATCTATGTCTATGTAGGCGACCTTCACGCCCTCGCCGCACTTCCTCAGCACGTGAGCGATAGCGATGGCGGGATCGTTGAAGACGCAGAATCCGGATGCCCGCGCCCGGTGAGCATGGTGCAGCCCCCCTCCCGGGTTGAAGGCGACGTCGGCCTTCCCATCCACAACCAGATCGGCCGCCGCCACCGACGCGCCGACGATGAGCGCAGCGGCTTCATACATGTTCTCGATGATCGGGTTGTCTATCGTGCCGAGGCCGTAGTCATAGAACCGCCTCCCCACCCGGCCTGCACCCGCGGCCCTGACGGCATCCAGGTAGCCGCGGCTGTGGACCAGCGCGATCGTGTCCTCGTCGGCCGCGGCCGGCGCCACAACCGAGACCTTGGCGCCGCGGAGTAGCCGGCAGGCTTTGATCAACTCGTAGGTGCGTTCGACCCGTATGGGTTTCAGCGGGTGGGACGGCCCGAGGTCATAGTCGCTGAACCTGGGGCTGTAGATAAGGGCGGCTGTGGGAAGCATGAGTAGGACCTGGAGACTGGGAGTCGGGGGATAGGGCGCCGTTCCAGCCCCCAGCCCCTAGCATCCAGTCCCTGACGTTCAGTGCTGGTGCCCGCTCTCCTCCTGCTCGATGGGGGGAGGGGTCTTGACTCCGGCGGCCGAGAGCCGCACCAGATGGTAGTCATCGCCGGTGGCGACGAGCACCGGCAAGACCGGTCCGCGTAGCCGCTGGGAGATGACTTCCGCTAACTGGTAGACATGCCAGACCGACCGATCGCCGACCGTGACGATCCGATCGCCCGTCTTGATCCCCCCCTCGGCCGCCGCGCCCTTCGGTAGCACCGACTCGACCTTCAGTCCGTCGCCGCCGGTGGTCTGCTTCTCCACCCTCATCCCAAACGACTTCTCCACCCAGTCCTGGACCTTTGTCAGCGGGTCCTTCTTCGCCTCCACCGCCTGACTTCTCGCCCAGAACATGCCGACGACCAGGATGATCGCCGCAACCGGCAGCAGTATCCAGCTTCGAAGCATCGGCCTCATACCGGTTACTTTTCCCGCTCCTCCCCGCCCAGCCCTGCAATCTGCTGCTCCACCTCACCCCGCCGCGCGTAGAAGCAGGTCAGGCCGCAGTCCACGCACACATCGGAGTAGAGCGCGATCATTCCGCTGCGGTGACCGCTGTCTTCCCGTACGATCTGGAGCTGAACACCTGGCACGCGACACCCGCGGATCATGCTCTCGCCCCCGCAGCTTGGGCACTGCCGCTTCCGTCGCCGTTCCTGCTCCCTTCCCTCGCCCATCCGATCCTCGCTTTCTCGCCTACCGCTGAGGCCGGCCTCCGGCGGACACACCAGAGGCCGCCGCGCACCCCGGCCGACCTGGTATACCACGCCCGGCGCGCCGGTTAGCAGGGGGGGACAGCGGCGCCCACGGCACACCTCGAAGGGCGCCGCAGCAGGCTAATGGACGGGAGGATGGGCCGACCCGGGCGGAGCGGTGGGTATCGCGCCGAATTTCTCCTCGTACCGGCGCACGTTCTCCACCAGGGCGTCGCGAAATGCCTTGGCGATGATGGGGTGCATGATCACCCGCACCAGCGTGGGGGCAGACTCGGCGTTCGCGGTCTCCGGCCCCTGCCGTTTGAAGTCCATCAGGAACTCAAAGGCGACATGCGTGATCTTCGCCACATTGGAGTAGACAACGTCGAAGTCCGTCTCTTGTGCCATCGTCCCCTTCCTCCGCCCAGCCCTGCTACGCGCGCGGGCTCGGCTGGTCACTCGTCCTCGGGCTCCGGCTCGCGCAGCGGCAGCGTCAGACCTTGACCGGCCTTGTCGAGAACCACGTGGTCGGCCCCGATCTTCACCAGCGTGTAGCCGGCAACCCGGTCGCCCACCCGCGCGTAGTACCGCTTCCTCGCCGAGTGGATGATCGCAACCGGCCGATCGCCCTGCTTACTCACGATCCCTACTAGCTTCAGCGTCTGCGCCGCGCTCGTCTCCGCTCCCGGCTTCGCCCCCGCGCCTGCCTTACCGGTCACGCCGCCCTCCCGGAACGGGTCGCGCGGTCCCCCCTGTGGCTTCCGGACAGCGGGGCCCGCGGCCTGCACCGGCTTCCCCCCCTTCGCCGCAGGCTTCTCCGGTCGCTGCTTCTGGATGGATCTCATGCCGACGAAGAGCGCCACCGCCACCGCCAGCACGGCGACCACCACTGCTAGGAAGGCGACATCCTGTCTCTGCGGAGCTGTTTCTTTCATCTCGGGCCTCCTCTGGGGCACCCCGTGCCCCTACGGGAGCATTCGCTCCTGTGGCTGCGGGGGCTTCGTGAGCCCTGTGACGGTGAGCTTCTGCTCCTTCCCCGCTCGTACCACGACGACTGTGCTCGGCTTCTGCGGGTTGACCCCCTGCAGCGCCGCGGCGACCGAGTAAGGAGAGCTGACCTGAACAGCATCGAAGCGCGTGATTAGGTCCCCCGGCTTCACCCCGCCACGATCGGCCGTGCCCCCCGGCATGACCAGGGCGACACGCGCTCCCTTGAAGCGATCGGACGCCAGCGGCGGCATGACGCAGGCGATGCCCAGCGGCGCCAACGCCTGACGCAAAACCTGCGTCTCCTGCTCGTCAACAGGGGGCGCGGGTGGAAGCACGAAGGCCTGATCGGCAGCACTCTTGCTGAAGTTCGGCCGGGTGAATACCGCGATTGATGCCACGATCGCCAGCAGGATGATGATAGCCGCGACAGGCGCGTTCACGTTCTGCTTCACTGCAGCTCCCTCCACTGGTCAAGCGCCCCAGCGCGCTCCCAAGAGAAGTGTACCATGTCAAGCCTGGATTTCCCAAGTGGTGTCACGCGCGAAGCGCGTAACCAGGCGTTCTGGGCGCCTTGCTGCGGCGAGGCCGCAACTGCTAGACAGTGCTGGTGGCGCATCCTGGGGCTGCCCAACGCGCCAAGCCAGCCGGCACAGGCGACCGGCCCCCGTTCCCCCCGGCAAGTGTGGTGCCCAGGACTGGATTTGAACCAGCATGGCCTTGCGGCCACTGGCCCCTCAAGCCAGCGCGTCTACCAATTCCGCCACCTGGGCAACTACTACGACCTTGTGGTCAGCACGCCAACCACCATCGAGACAACCAGGAATACCACTGCCGTGTAGGTGGTGATCCTGACGAGCTGGTCCTCAAGACCGGCGATGCTCGACGAACTCTTCCCGCCAAGCGTGCCCCAACCCAGCCCGCTGCCGCCTTGCTCGCTCTTCGTCTGCGTGATAGCTGTCAACGCAATCAGGGCGACCGCGGCGAGTATCTGTACAACTGCAAAAGCCGTCACCATTGCCTTGCCCTTCTTGCCCGCCCCTCGGACCCTGAAGGACCCTCGGGGTCCTGAACGGGCCGGTCGTCTAGCGGGCCTGCCCGCCGAAGCCGCGCCCGTCGGGGCGCGCGAAGGCGGGTCGCCTGATCATGATAGCACAGCCCTGGAGGCCACTTCAAGAGGACCTCGACGCCCGCCGCGCAAACCCCTGGAACATGGAGCCGCTGCCACCGCCGCTCGAAGCCAAGCGTGGCTAGGCCCTGCGGGCCGCCATCCCGGCCTTCAGGCCTAGGGACCGCGCCCTCTCCGAGCTGCTCTGCCGGCCAGTAGTCGTCCGGGGAATTCAGACCCCGGACCCGTTGTTCTGTGGCAGACTGACTGTCGGGCCCGGCCGCGTTCTCATCGAGTACCAGGCCGCTCAGGCAGGCTACTTCTGGCACATCCCGATCATCGAGGAGCTGCTCGATCGGGTCGCCGCGGGCGAGGCGACGGTCGAGCTCCGCGAGCCACCTTCCGGCGGCGAGGCAGAGCCGCCGGCGCGATAACGAACGCAACCGAGAGGAACACCATCAGCCAGCCAAAGGCCACCCCGAGAGATCGCCGGCGCGCTCCCGCAGGCCCCAGGCGAACTTCGTGGCTGATCGCCTTCCGCTGGAAGAGCCCTGCCTCGGCGACAACCCGGCCTTGGGGCGAGATGATGGAAGAGATGCCTCCACTCGCCGCGCGGACGACCCACCGATCTGTCTCGACCGCGCGCAGGATGGCGATCTGCCGGTGCTGTTCGGCCGCAGCAGTTCGCCCGAACCAGGCGTCATTCGTCATGACGACTAGCAGCTGGGCGCCGCGCTGGGTCAGCTCATACGATATCTGCGGGAAGATGGACTCGAAGCAGATCATCGGCCCGACGGCCACGATCCCGGCCTGGAGCACCCGATGCACCGCGCCCGCGGCGAAATCGGTCTCGCGAACATGGTAGCGCTCGATGAACGGCAGGTGGCGGCGCCAGGGAACGTACTCGCCGAACGGCACGAGCTGCACCTTGTCGTAGCGCGCCACCTGGTTGCCGCTTGCAGCGTAGAGGTAGGCCGAGTTGAACTGCCTCCCGCGCTTGTCCACATAGGGCCCCCCGGCCAGCAGCCAGGCATGGGCCAGCCGGGCCGAGCGCGCTACCCACTCGGCAACCGCCGGGTCTGAGTCCGGGTCTGTCGAGAGCACGCTCTCCGGCCAGACCACAAGCACCGGCCGCTGCCGCGCCGCCTCGGCGGTCAGCGATGTGTAGACCTCCCGGGTCTCCGCAAGCTCGGCGGCAGACTGCGGCACGTTCACCTGCTCCGCTCGCAGCGGCCCGGTTGTGCTGCCCTGGACAACGGCGACCATTACCGGTGCGCCAGTCAGCCGTCCCCGATGGGCGACCCATTTCCCTGCGCCGAAGACAACCAGCGCCACTATGACGCAGGCCGTCGCAAGCCGGGTGAGATACCTGCCGGCCGGCTCCCGCGCTCTCACACCCAGGATGGCCTCGGCGATGGCCGCGTTTACGAGCACGACCAGGAACGCAATGCCCACCGCGCCGATGAGCCGCGCCACCGGCAGCACCCACAAGGCCGGGCTCTGGCTGTAGCCAAGCCAGCCCCAGGTGAACCCGAATCTCCCCAGCCCGCGCACCCACTCGATGCCACACCACAGCGCCGCTGCGCCGACGATTCGCGCGGGCGCGCTGAGCTTCCCCATCCATCGTACACCCGCGCCCCAGACCAGCAGCGCAATACCGAGGAGAACGCACGCGAGGAACCACACGCTCACACCGAAAAGGCCAAGCCAGTAGAGAAACACGCCGAAGAAGACGAATCCGCCCAGCCAGCTGCCAAGCAGCGCCCCCGCGCCGGTCCCCAGGCGAAGCGCAATCAGCCAGGGCACGAGCGCCACCCAGGCGAGCGGCCACCAGCCGGGCCGCGGGAAGGCAAGCGCGAGGAGCGCCCCCGATAACGCACACAACACTAGCGCGCCGCGCAGACGAAGACTGCTCTTCCGAGATGCCAAGCTCGAACTCCCGATCGGTGCGAAAGCCTGCCCGCCTCAGGCGGGCGAGCTTTCGCTGCCCGCGAGCGTAGGGGGAGACCGCTTGCGGGAGCTTCGCTCCCGCGCGCGATGATATGCCACACAGGGCGGAGTTTGCCCTCTTCGCGGGGCCGGCGTCCAGCGCCCGCGGCCGATGGGCGCTTGCGTCGAGCGGAAGACCTAGGCGGAAGCGAAGCTTCCGCTGCCCGCGAGCGTCGAGGGCGACCGGTTGCGGGAGCTTCGCTCCCGCTGCTATAATGCGTGGCGATGCCCGCCACCGTTGAGCTGAGAAACGTCACCGTCACCTATCCCAATGGCGTGACCGCGCTATCTGGTGTGGATCTAATGGTGGAGGAGGGCGAGTTCGCTTTCATGGTTGGCCCGACCGGGCACGGCAAGTCCACCGTGCTCAAGCTCCTCTACTGCGATGAGCAGCCCAGCCGGGGCCAGGCGCTGGTGTTCGGATGGGATGTTGCCGGGCTGTCGTCAGCGCGCATCGCCTCGCTCCGCCGTCGCATCGGGGTGGTTTTTCAGGATTTCCGCCTGCTGCCGCGCACGGCCTGGGAAAACGTCGCCTTCTCCCTCCACGCCACCGGCTACGCCTACCGCGATGTGCTGCGCCGCGTGCCCGAGGCGCTTGCCGAGGTGGGCCTCCTCGACAAGGCCGACGATCAACCCTCCCAGCTATCCGCCGGCGAGCAGCAGAGCCTCGCGGTGGCCCGCGTGCTTGCCATCCGGCCGGCGCTTATCCTGGCCGACGAGCCGACCGGCAACCTCGACCCCGATTCCTCTGCCCACGTCATGGGCTTGCTCGCAAAGGCCAACGCTGAGGGAGCGACCGTGCTCGTCGCCACCCACGATCCGGCCATCGTCAACTCGATGCGCCGGCGAGTCATCGCGCTGAAGCATGGGAGCGTGTTCCGAGACATCCCGGAAAGCGGGTACCCGGATGACCTGGAAGGCGACTAGCGTCGCGGGGCAGAACCCGCCTCCCGCCGAACGGGGCAGCCAGTGAGTTGGACCTCCGTGGACTTCGTCATCCGGGAGCTCGCGCTTCACCTGAAGCGCGAGCGGCTGATCGCGGTAACGACGATCTCCACCATCGCGGTCCTCATGCTCGTGCTCGGCTCCCTCGTCCTATTCATGCTCGACGTGCGGTCGCTGACCCACAACCTGCGCGACGTGCTGGAGGTTCGCGCCTACTTCCAGCGTGACCTCTCCCGGCAGAGGGCCGAGGAAACGGCGAAGGCGGTGGCCCGCTGGCCGGAGGTGCGAACCGCTCGCTTCGTCCCGAAGGAGGAGGGGTGGCGCTGGCTCAGCCGCAACCTCGTGAGCAGCAGCAAGCTGCGCGGCATAGACAACCCGCTGCCCGACAGCGTGACGGTCTATGTGAAGGAGCCGGAGATGGTGCCCCGCGCCGCCGCGAAGCTGGAGGCCCTCACCGGCGTCAAGGATGTGGTGCCCAGCGCGAGCGACTCGAAGAAGACGGGCAGCTTCTGGTATCGGTGCATGCAGGCAAAACGCATTCTCACCGGCGCCGGCATCGCGGTGTCGGCGCTGGTAGCCCTCGCCGGCGTCTTCATTGTCCACAACACGATTCGCCTGGCACTCCACGCCCGCTGGCGGGAGATCTACATCATGCAGTTGATCGGCGCCGGCCGCGGCGTCATCGCCGCACCGTTCCTGCTCGAAGGGATGCTGCACGGCGCAGTGGGCGCAGCCCTCGCCGTCTGCATGCTGCTGCCGGTGCACATGTTCCTGCGCAGCCGCTCGGCCGAATCGGTGCCCTTCATCGTGCTGGCCCCTGACAGCATCCTGGTCTGGTTCGGACTGGGGCTCCTCGCGGCCGGCCTCGTGCTGGGCTTCACCGGCTCCGCCTTCTCGGTGCGGCGGTACCTGCGGAAAAGACCGGAATGGCATACGTGACCAGGGACGAAGCTCACCGCGGGTGACGCCGCGGTTGGGGTTATTGTTGGATCGTTCAGGAAAGGAAGACCAAGTGTCTCTCGGTGTCGACCCAAAGGACCGGCAGATTCTGCGCGAGCTCGCCACGCAGGTGGCGGAGATCGCGGCCCTGCCTGTACAGCAGGAAACCATCTCGCTGTGGAAGGCGCTCAACGGCCTCAAGCCTGTCCGGCCCATGGTGATGATTGACCAGGTCTGCTGGCACGAGATGGATGTCAACGGTGAACTCACGCTGCGGACCGAGGACGAATTCTGCCGCGGCATCGAGACCACACTGCGCAGGACACTCTACCAGTGGCGGCACATGCGGGCCGACATGGTGGTCGAGCCGGTCGTCGAGATTCCGAAGGTCATCCGGGGCGAGGGCTTCGGGCTTCGCATCGTCGAGGAAGCCGCAGTCCTGGACCCAAGGAACGACATCTACGGCCATGCGTACATTGACCAGCTCCAGACGGAAGACGACCTGAAGAAGATCACCGAGCCGAAGATCAGCCTCGACGAAAGGGCGACAGCCGAATCCGAGGAGAAGGCACGCGCGATCTTCCACGGGATACTCGAAGTCCGCATGCAGGGGCGGTTTCCGACCTTCTCCCCGTGGGACATCATCGTCCAGTGGCGCAGCCCCGAGCATATGATCCTCGATCTCGCCGACAGGCCCGAGTTCATGCACCAGATCGTGGCACGCCTGACCGAGGCGAGTCTCTCCCAGCTCGACCAGTACGAGGCGCTGGGCCTGCTCGGGGTCGGGCAGCGCACCATCCACTGCACCGGCGCCTACACCGACGAGCTTCCGGCCCCGGGCTTCGACCCGGCTTGCCCCCGGGCGAAGGACCTGTGGACCTATGGCATGGCGCAGATCTTCTCGACGGTCTCGCCTGCCATGCACAAGGAGTTCTGGCTGGACTACGCAACGAAGTGGTTCTCGCGCTTCGGTCTCGGCTACTATGGCTGTTGCGAGCCGCTGCACGAGAAGATCCACATCATCAGGAACGTCCCAAACATCCGCAAGATCTCCATGAGCCCGTGGGCGGATGTCGAGAAGGGCGCCGAGCGCATCGGCGGCGACTTCGTCTTCTCCCGCAAGCCCAGCCCTGCCCTCCTTGCCGGCGACAGTTGGGACCCGCATCGGGTGGAGCGCGACCTGCGCGAGACGGTGGACGCCTGCGCTCGCCATGGATGCCCGGTCGAGCTGATCCTCAAGGACATAAGCACCGTCGGCTACCAGCCGCAGCGGCTGTGGGAATGGGCGGAGGTCGCGGGAAGAGTGGTCGGAGGCTAATCGGGCAGGCTATATGGCGCCTGAGCATCAACCAGCCTGGGTAGTGGCGGTTCTTGCAGGGGTGTTCTCGTTCATCTCCCCCTGCGTCTTGCCGTTGATCCCCGGCTATCTCTCGATGATCTCCGGGCTCTCGATAGAGCAACTCGAGGAGCGACGGGCTGCGAACCTGCTGCGCATCCTGCTCTCCTGTCTGCTCTTCTCTGTCGGCTTCAGCGTCGTGTTCATCCTCGTCGGGCTCTCGGTCGGCACGGCGGGGCAGTGGCTTCAGGCGAAGCGCACCTTCCTGAACGTCATCTTCGGGGTCACCGTGATCCTGTTCGGGCTGTTCGTGGTCGGAGTGGTCAGGCTTCCGTTTCTCTATCGCGACCGCAGGATCAGACTGCGGGGGTCTCTCGGGCTCTGGGGCGCGCCGCTGTTGGGATTCGCCTTCGGGTTCGGCTGGACGCCCTGCATCGGACCGTGGCTGGTCGGGCTGGTGAGCGTCGCCACACACCTGCCGCCACTCCAGGCAGCAGCGCTCTTCGCTCTCTTCAGCGCCACTCTGGCAGTGTGCTTCACTGCCGCCGGAGTGCTGTTCGCCTATGCGGTCCGAGCGTTCGGCTTCCTCCAGCGCCACTACCGGGCGGTTGAGCTTGTCAGCGGCAGCGTCCTTATCCTCATCGGCGTGCTGTTAGCGACGCAGCAGTGGGACCTGGCCGTCCGCTATATGAACCAGTACCTCACGCCGCTGGCCGCCCGCGTTGTGCCGTGGGGCGGCTGAGGGACGCGCCTATTGAGCCTCGCACAGTACGTTGGACGCGAAATGGCTGAATCTCACAGGCTCGAGCGTTCTAACGGGTTCCCTGCGTGGCCGTGAGCATTACCGTACACGCGAGATTCAGTAGGGCTTGGCCCCTGCGTTGTACTTCTGGCTGACCAGCAGCACCGTTTTAGGGTGGCCGACGGTAGTTGAGTTTGGCCATGACCTCTGATCGTTTGGACTGCCAGACGTCGTGGTGGTCCAGCAGGATGTCGGCGAAGTCGCCCGGGCCAATAAGACCGTAGTTGCCACCCCTGATGACCAGCAGTTCGCGAGTAGCAGCAAGCTCTCCGGGGTGGTCCTTCGCCCAGCGGCCGAACAGAAACAGCAAGGTGTAGGCGAGGAAGGCGAAGTGCACCCAGGTGCGGGCGACGACGAAGTGGCGGATCTCTCCATCCGCAAGGCGATCCTCCACCACCAGCGCATCGGCTGGCATTCCCAGGCTTTGCCAGGATTCCAGTTGCGAACATAGCAGCACGCGCCGAGAGATGGGCCTGCGACTCTTCTTGATATCGGGCAGAGGGGCTTCTGTCCACTGAGGGACAGTCTCGCCGGGCAGCACCGGCCGGCCCCGCGTCTGGCCCAGGGCATCGGCGAACAGGTCCATATTCTCCCGAACCCGCAACAGGATCGCCAGCCCGTGGCGCTGGTGCAATGCTCGCAGCCACTCTCCGTCCAGGAAGCCGGCATCCATCACCAGTTCCTGCGCCCCGGCTTCCACCAGCAGGGGCAGCACCTCCTCCAGCATGGCCTTGCCCAGCACTTGATCGGCCTTATGCCCCCTGCCAAACGGCCAGGCAATGGGCAGGGCTTTGCCCTCTAGCCACAGCGACACCACGCACACCTTCAGCGCCACCGCCGGCAACTGCCCGGTGCGGGTGGCTTTGCCCGCAGGTGCATACACCGCCTTGCAGTCCATCAGCAGCGTCGCCTGGGCAAAGAGCTCCGGGTGGAACGCAATCAGCTTCCCCAGCACAGCCTTGGTACGCTCCAGACAGTGGGCCGGTTCGATGCGGGCGGCGAAGTCCGCCAGTATCTCCTCACCGAATGGTCGGCGCTGGGCATTGGCGCGGAAGCCGTGCTCGATCTGATGGGCGTTGAAGCCCAGCAAGTGCAACACCGCCGAATTCGTGGACAGCACCGGCCCCAACTGCGCCAGGCTGGAGACCGCAAACAAAGGCCGCACCAGCAGCGTCTGGGTCAGGAACCGCACCGGAATGCTGCGGCGCTGGCGAGGATCGGGGAACTGATCCCGGGTTTCCCTCACCCCAGCCTCCCCCAGATAGACCAGGAAGCGGTCCAACAGCGTCGGGTTGGCCGGGTAGATGTGATCGAACTCCGCCTGGCGCAACCCCTCTAGAATCGCCTCGACGTCTTCGGTAAGGAACTGCCAGTCTTGCCGTGATATGGTCTTGGACATGCCCAAAACGATTCTTGCCCAGGTTCCGCTTACCTCCTACCTGAAAACGGTGCTGCTGGTCTGACGCGCGGCGGGCCTAGCCGCCGTTGGCCCTTCCTGCTATAATGCTCTCCGGCTGCAAACGCCGATGCGGGCGAAAGCGGAGCTTTCGCTGCCACAGAGGCGCAGGCACTACGGTTGCGGGGCTCCCACTCCGCTCAGCCTCGCCCCACCCCGAGCGCAGTCGAGGGGCGGGAGCTTCGCTCCCGCCGCGATGGGCGGGCGCCGGATGTCTCCCGCAAGTTCGGCGTGCCACCGAACGTTGCTGGCGACGCGTGCACGGCTCCGCCGTGCACCTGATGTGATGCGAAAGGAGTCACCCCATGCGATCCGAGCAGGTGGAGATACCAGTGGTTGTGCGCTCCGAGGTCGGCAAGATAGCGAGCCGGCACCTTCGGCTTAGCGGCCAGATTCCGGCCGTGCTCTATGGTAGAGGGGCCGAACCGATCCCGCTGGCGGTAGACAGAGTCGTGTTCGCGAAGGCGCTCTCGCCATCAGCCTGGTACCATACCCTCGTCAGCCTGAAGGTCGAGGGGAGCGAGAGGGGTGAAGACCGCCCGACCGTGATGATCGCCGAGGTGCAGCGCGATCTGATAGAGCGAAGGGTGATCAGCGTTGACTTTCGCCGCATCTCACTGAGCGAGAAGATCCACACCCACGTGCCGGTCCGCCACGTCGGAGAGAGTCCCGGCATGAAGAAGGGTGGGATCTTAGACCAGGTGACGCATGAACTGATGGTTGAGTGTCTGCCGACGGAGATGCCGGATCATCTCGAGGTGGACATCACAGGCCTGGAGATCGGCGGCAGCGTGCGGGTGAGGGACATCGTTGCGGTGCCCGGCGTGAGAATCCTGGCCGCGGAAGACGATGCGGTGATCGTGATTGCGGCGCCCGTGCGAGCCGAAGAAGTGGCTCCGGCGCCGGCCGGGGAAGGCGCGCTGGTCGAGGATGTCCCGCTCCCGGAGGTTGTCGGCGAGTCGGAGGAGTCTTAGCCGATCCGACCCGGCGGTATGCGCAATTGCAGGGTCGGCAGGAGCGCCCCTCCTGCCGACCCGTAATGTCACGGCTTCCAGCCGTGACGAGGCGCCCCGGCGCCTGGTTGCGGCGGAGCCGCAACCGCGCGTCGGTCTGGCTTACATCAGCCCGGATTTGGCCGCCTTCTTCTCCCGCTTCTCCTTGCGGCGAAGCTTGATGTCCTTCTTGGGCTTCTTCTTCTCTTTCTTCAGGTGGCTCTTATCGCCCCGCTGCATTGACATTGGCGTCCTCCTGCGTGTCCAGGAACCGTGGTACTCCGGCGACTGCAACGAGTCGCAAACCTATCTTCCTCTTGTTGCGCTTCCAGTCTCACTGCTCGGCCCGACTGCGCCGGGAAACGGCCCGCCTCACTTCTTGTCGTCCTCCCAGTACCGGTCGAAGAGCGTGGAGACCGAGCTGTTCTCGTGCACCCGCCGGATCGCCTCTGCGAGGGTAGGGGCGACCGAGAGCACGCGGATCATAGGCGACGCCTTGGCGGGTGGCAGCGGGATCGTGTCGGTGACCACTATCTCCTTTATGGGCGATGCCTCGAGCCGGCTTACGGCGTCGCCGGAGAGCACCGCGTGGGTGGCATAGGCGTAGATCTCCGAGGCGCCTCGGGCCGCCACCATCTCCGCCGCCGAGACGATCGAGCCGCCGGTGTCTATCATGTCATCTATGAGGATCGCCTTCTTGCCGGCCAGCTCTCCGATGACCTGGAGTACCTCGACGAAGTTCGGCTCCGGCCGTCGCTTCGCGATGATCGCCAGCGAGCCGCTCAACCGGTCGGCAAGCGCCTTCGCCGTGCCCACGCCTCCGACATCGGGTGACACGACGGCCACCTCAGGGCCGGCAAAGCCCCGCGCCAGCGCGTCCTCCGCCAGGATGGGGCCACCGGGGATATGGTCTACTGGGATGTCGAAGAACCCCTGGATGGATTGGACGTGGAGGTCTACGGTGAGGATCCGATCGGCGCCTGCGACCGAGATCAGGTCGGCGACGAGCTTGGCGGAGATTGGCTCCCTGGCCTTGAGTTTCTTCTCCTGGCGCGCGTACCCGTAGTACGGGATGACCGCGGTCGTGCGAGCTGCAGAGGCGCGCTTCAGCGCGTCGAGGATGATCAGGAGCTCCATGATGCTATCGGAGCTGGGCGGACAGGTGGGCTGGACGACGAAGACGTCCGCCCCGCGCACGCTCTCCTCGATGCGCACGCGAATCTCGCCATCGGCGAAGCGACCCACCTCCATTGCCGAGAGCGGGACATTCAGCTCGTACGCGATGGCTCGGCTGAGCGGTCGGTTCGCATTGCCGCTGAGGATGCGGAGATCGTTGCTCCCCGCGTCTGCCATGAGGCCGCCTCCCGGCACCAGGTCAGATCGTTCCTTGAGCCGGTAGATCGGGCTCCGCTGCCCTTGCCGTGCTTGGGCGGGGCGGAGCGCGTCTGCGTTGACCTACCTCCCCGCGCCCGCGGAGAGCTGCTGCGCCCGCGCCAAGTCCTCCACCGTGTCCACCCCCATGCCATTGTGGGCTACCTCGAGCCGAATGGCGTCAACCCTGCGGCCGCTGCCCACGAGCAGGCCGATCACATCGGTGAGGTAATACTGCCCCTGAGCGTTCTCTTTCCTCAGCTTCGACAGCAGCTCGAAGAGCAGCGGCGCCTCGAAGCAGTAGACGCCGACGTTGATCTCCTGGACCTTCAACTGCTCCTCGGTGGCATCGCGCGCTTCCACGATCCCCTGGACGCTGCCGTCTGCGCCGCGGAGGATGCGGCCAAGCGTTCCCGGTTTCGCCAGGGTCGCCGTCAGCATGGTCGCGGCCGGGCCCGACAGGAGATGGTGGTCAACCAGACGCGCCACGTCGTCTTCCGTCAGCAGTGGGATGTCCGCGTAGGCGACGACGACCGGTCCCCGGTAGTCGGCCAGCGCGGGCTGCGCGCAGCGCGTCGCGTGGCCGGTGCCAAGCTGCTCATCCTGCACGACGTATTCGATGCCGCTGCCGATGGCGGCCCGGACATCGGCCGCCCGATGCCCGACCACTGCCACGAGCCGGGCGATCCCCGCGCCCCGCATCGCGTCCGCAACTCTGGCCGCCATCGGGCGTCCCCCGACCCGGACAGCCGCCTTCGGCTCCTGGGCGCTCATCCGAGTGCCTTTGCCGGCTGCTAGGATGACTGCTGGAACTGTGCTGCGATGTACATCTCTATTGCTGCTGCTCACAAGCTACCTCTCCAAGAGCCGCTGTCAGACCCGTTCCGAAGCGCGCTCCGAGGCTGGGGGGGAGCGCACGATACCGCGGACCTCGCCCTTCTACTGTCTTCTCGCCCACCGACAGAAGCAAATCTCGTGCCAGATGCTCGGACATCAGCGGCCGGGGCGCGCCAGACCGGCTCCTGCCGACGCATTGGCTGCCGGGCCAGGACTCGAACCTGGAACAAAGGCTCCAAAGGCCCTTGTGTTGCCTATTACACCACCCGGCACCCTGCCTGCCGGGCCGCTCTCGGCCAGGCCCGCCCGCCACTGGGCGCGCGCATCACGCCGGGCAAGCTGTAGCTCGATTGTAACATCGCCGCGCCACCCCGGTCAACCGAACCCCACCGCCTTCACGTCACCGCTTCGGCATGTCGCGCTTTGACCCTTACAACACGCCATCCGTCGAGCAGCGACCGCAGTGGTTCCTCCGTCGCCCCGCCCTGCGAGACGCTTACCAGCCTCTTCTTCGCGGCCATCTCGCGAAGGACGGACCGAAGCTTGCGCCAGATCGGGTTCTGGCGAATGTCCTCCGCTCCTCGGGGCCCGCCCGTGTTCCGGTCCGATGCATAGTGAAGCTGGAAGGTCTGGCTATGGACGACTTCGAGCACATACTGTGAGAGATCGCCTGTTGTCTTCGGCACGAGCCTGCCGGTGGCTATCTCGCGGATCGAGGACACGATACCCTCGAGTGCCTCTCCGCCGCGATCCGGCTGGGCCGCGCTCGCCGCCGACCTAGTGGGCGCACCGCCTGACTCGACTGGGATCCTGACCGCGTCGCCGACGGATACCGTAGCCAACAGCGCCAGCGGTCTGCGTACGATCCTGCGTCGGATCTTGCGGCGGGCAACCGGCTTCTGCTGCTTCTTTGGGGGCGGCGCCTCCGGCGTCTGCTTCGTTTGCTTCCGGGGTTTCGCTTGGACCTTAGCGCCGCGCGGCGAGCCGCCTGTCTTCGCCACTGCAGCCTTGACCGCTCCGACAGCGGCACGCCCGCGACCTCGGGACTCGCTCTTGGGCTTCGGCCCAGGAACCGCCTTCGGCCGCGGCTTCGCAACGGCTTTGCTCTTCGGCTTCGCCTCGGCCTTGGGCTTCGCGCCCGCCTTAGGCTTCTTCTGAGGTGCCACGGCTCAGCTCGCCTCCTTCCCCCCGGCCGCACGCGCGGGCTTGCCTGCTCCGCTGCTCTGCGCGACCACCGCTTCCGCCGCCAAAATGCTGTTCGCCAGCTCCGCCAGCTTCACGTTCGACCGGCTCGCCTCTTGCTGCATGCGCCTGTGCGCCTCGTGCTCCGTCAGCTCGTAGCGCTGCATCAGGATGCCCTTGGCGCGCGCCACAAGCTTCCGCGCCTCGAGCGCCCGGTTGAGCCGGGCGATATGCTCCTTCATGTCCTTCATCTCGTGGAACCGGGTGTGCGCCAACTCCAGCGCTGCCCGCAGCTGCGCCGACGCCGCCGGCTTCAGCAGGTAAGCCAATCCACCCGAGGCAACCGCTCCCGCCACCAGCTCTTCGTCGAAGTGCCCGGTCAGGAACACCACCGGAGCCGGACAGGATTCGGCAATGCGCCTTGCGGCCTCTATCCCGTCGCAGTCGGGCATGCGGATATCCATCACGATCACATCCGGGCGCTGCTCTGCCGCCAACCTCACCGCCTCCTCGCCCGTTTCCGCCTCTCCGACCAAGTGGTGCCCGAGCGCCCGCAACTGCTCCCCTACCGCTGCCGCAACGGCAGGCTCATCCTCAGCCAGCACAACTCTGAGGCCCTGGTTCATGCCGGCCCCCCTCCCACTGGGAAGGTGACGCGGAAGACAGCGCCGCCGTCGGTCTCTGCGGAGATGCTGCCCTTCAGCTCGCGCTCGACCAGCCGATCCACCAGGCTCAGACCGATGCCTTTCATGCTGCCGAGATCCGGCTCAGACGGCAAACCGATGCCGCTGTCCCGCACCTCCAGCACGGCCGCGTCTCCCTCATCGGCGACGCGCAGGGCAATCTCCCCGGCTGCCCCCGCCGTGAAGCCATGCTCGACTGCGTTTGCGATCAGCTCCGCGAGTATGAGGACAAGCGCGGTGCTCTTCCGGGCACTCAGGCTCATCGGCGCGATCTCGGCCTTGAGGCAGACAGCACCGCCAGGATCCAACGAGCGCAGGAGATGCTGCGAGAGCTGTTCGATCAGCTCAGGAAGCTGAAGCGACCCGGACGCCGGCTCCCGCGCGAGCAGCCCGTGGATGGCCGCGATCGAGGTGAGGCGCCCGACGCTTCTCTGCAGCGCGCGCCGCGCGGTTGGCGACCGCTCGGCCAACTCCTGCGCCGACAGCAGGCCGGTCACCGCCTGGAGGTGATTGCGCACCCGGTGGTGCACCTCCTGGATGCGGTCAAGACTGGCGGCCAGATCGCCCGTCAACCTCTGGTTCTCGGCCGATACGTGCTGCGCCCTCGTGGCCTGTTCGAAAAGGCTCGACACGAGAGAAGATTGCCGCTCCGCCACTCGCGCCAGGAGGCTCGCCTCATCGGAGAGGGATATCTGACGGCTCGCTAGCCCCCAGAGTGCTACCCCCATCGCCCTATGCCTCTGGACCGTGTCCCGCCCCGGCCATCATCCGCATCGCGTGGTCGAGGACCGGCAGCACGATCTCCAGACATTCTCTGGCACCCCGCGGGCTGCCAGGCAGGTTCACGATCAGGGTCGCGCCCCGCAGCCCCGCGGTACCTCGCGAGAGCATCGCGGTCGGCGTGCTGGCAAGGCTCTGCGCTCGCATCGCCTCGGCGATGCCCGGCGCGCGCCTATACAGCACCGCCTCGGTCGCCTCCGGCGTCACGTCCCTCGGGCCGAGTCCGGTACCGCCGTTCGTTATTACCACGTCTGCGCCAATCCTATCGGTGAGCCGGACAAGCTCGGCCTGGATGCGTTCGCTCTCGTCGGGAACGACGACAATCTCCAGCACCTCCGCCCCGGCCGTTGCCAGCATCTGGTGGAGCGCTGGCCCTGTCTCATCTGCCGCCTCCCCCCGGGCGCACCGGTCGCTCACAGTGACAATGGCCACCCTCATCGGCCCGCGCTCTGGAGCACTTCTACCACGTCTCCGGACTTCACCTCTCCGCCAGCCACCACGCTGGCGAACACGCCGTCCGTCGGCATGACACACCGGCCTGTCTGCGCTCTGATCTCGCACTCCTCGTGGCATTCCTTGCCGATCTGGGTGACCTCGAGTACCGCGGTTGCACCGACGCGCAGCCGCGTCCCGATGGAGAGTGAGTGAAGTCGGAGGCCGCAGACCGTCAGGTTCTCGGCGAAATCGCCGGGCTGAAGCTCCATCCCCTCCGCCCGCATGGTGTCAACGCTTTCGTCAGCGAGCAGGCTCACCTGGCGATGGGTGCCGGCATGCGCGTCACCCACTAGCCCGTGGCCCTCCCTTAGCACTCCTATAGGGACGGGCCTTTTCCGCGTGCCGGTCTTCTCACTGATCGAGACCGCTAACAGTCTGCCGGTCGTTCCCACAGCCCCGCCTTTCCGCCCGATTTCCGCAGCAGGCGCACATGCCGGATCTCCGCCGCCGGGTCGAGTGCCTTGCACATGTCGTGGATAGTCAGAGCAGCGACCGCCACGGCAGTCAGCGCCTCCATTTCCACCCCCGTAGGCGCGTGGGCGCGTGCCGTCGCTGTGATCGCCACCTCCCCCCTTGTCTCGTCGACCTCAAACTCCACCCCCACGTAGGTGAGCGGAATGGGGTGACACAGGGGGATGATCTCAGGCGTCCGCTTCGCTGCCAGTATCGCCGCCACCCGCGCGGCGGCGAGAGCATCGCCCTTTGGGAGCCGGCCGCAGGCAAGCGCCTTGATGGCATCCCGGCTCATATGAACGCGACCGACCGCAATGGCTTCGCGGTCGGTCGCTGGCTTGGCGCCCACATCAATCATGCCGCCTGGTACGCCGTAGCAGGGCTGCAATCCTGCTACGCGTACCTCATCTGCTGTGCGATGACTGAGGCGGCCTGCGCAATCTGCGAGAACTTCGTCGGGTTCAGGCTGGCGCCGCCCACCAGCCCGCCGTCTATCTCCGGCTGAGAGATAAGCTCGTGCGCGTTCTCCTCGGTCACACTGCCGCCGTACTGGATGCGGACCTTCGCGGCCGCCTCTGCGCCGAACGCGCCCTGAACAGTGGCGCGCACCAGCCCGCAGACCCGGTTCGCCTCGGCCGCGTCGCAGGCACGTCCCGTGCCGATCGCCCAGACAGGCTCGTAGGCAAGCGCCATGCCGGCCACCTGCTCCGCCTCGACCCCGGCCAGCCCGGCTCTCACCTGGCCCTGAACGACGTCATCGGTGCGCTCGGCCTCGCGCTCAGGCAGTGTCTCGCCAACGCACATGATCGGGACGAGGCCATGCTTGAGTGCAGCCTTCACCTTCATATTGACGCTGGCATCCGTGTCGCCGAAGACGCGGGCTGCTTCCGGGCTCAGCGACGCGTCCGGCTTCCCGAACCGCCCGCGGCGCTCCGAGTGGCCGATGATTGCATACTTGCACCCGATCTCGAGAAGCATAGGCGGGCTGATCAGCCCCGTGAACGCCCCTGATGCGGCCCAGAAAATGTCCTGAGCGCCCAACGCAATCGAGGAACCGGCAAGCGCCTGCCCAACTGCATAGAGAGCGGTCGCCGGCGGGCACACCGCCACCTCGACCTTCTCCAGGCCCTGCACCCGAGGCATCAGCTCCCGGACCAGGCTGACCCCCTCCCCCACCGTCTTGTTCATCTTCCAGTTGCCCGCGATAAGCGGAACTCGTGCCATGTGATACGAACCTCCAACTCCTTGCGGTATTACCGATCCGGGATGGCCTTTATGCCAGGGAGTTCCTTTCCCTCCAGGAACTCCAGCGACGCGCCGCCCCCAGTGCAGACGTGGCTCATCTTGTCTGCGAATCCCAACTGCTCGACCGCGGCGACGACATCGCCCCCGCCGATCACGGTGAAGGCCGGCGACTCGGCCATCGCCTGTGCCACGGCGCGGGTGCCTCCAGCCAGTTCAGGGATTTCCGATACCCCCATTGGGCCGTTCCAGAACACCGTCTTGGCGCCTTTGATGGCGGCCGCGAACAGCTCTCGCGTCTTGGGCCCGATG
>Ga0315275_10000668_pt1 | contig 28568 bp, 23 predicted proteins | sample YL17G03_0_MG_FD_205557 | JGI IMG/M metagenome (GOLD analysis project Ga0315275, IMG submission 205557) | Sediment microbial communities from Yellowstone Lake, YNP, Wyoming, USA - YL17G03_0 | ecosystem: Environmental > Aquatic > Freshwater > Lake > Sediment | place: USA: Wyoming | collected...
AGCGACCTGGCCATCATCGAAAACCGGATCGAGCGCCTGATCAAGCAGGTCGCGGCCAAGAAGAGCGACCGCGACGTCCGCGAGCTGGCCGCCCTGGAAAAATGCCGAGCTTTTCTCGAAGCGGAGACCCCGCTTCGCCGGGTCGAATTCAAGGCCGACGAGGAAGTCCTGCTCCGCGGCTTTCGTTTTCTGACCCAGAAGCCGCTCATCGCCGCCGTCAATCTGGACGAGGACGACATCCGCCGCGAAATCGAGATTCTGGCCCCTTTCGCCCCCTGGACGGAACAAGAAAAAACGGCCGTCATCGGACTGTCGGCCCGACTGGAGCAGGAGATCCGCCAGCTCTCCGAGGCCGAGGCCCGTCCATTCCGGGCCGATTTCGGCATCGAAACGTCCGCCCTGGACCGCCTCATCGCTTCGGCCTATCGGATGGTGGGGCTTGTCTCGTTCTTCACCGTCGGCAGCGACGAGGTCAAGGCCTGGACGGTCGGCCAGGGGACCGCGGCGCTTCACGCCGCAGGGGTCATCCATTCCGACATCGAGCGCGGATTCATCCGCGCGGAAGTCGTGTCCTACGATGATTTCGTCGACTTCGGGAACATCGCCCAATGCCGCAACGAGGGGACGCTCCGCCTGGAAGGCAAGGAATATCCCGTTCGCGACGGCGACATCATCAACTTCCGCTTCGCCGTCTGACGTCCGGGCCCCGCTCAGAACAACTGACCGAAATTGAAGTAAACCCCCGTCGAGTCCTTCCCCAGCCCGACGTCGAGCCGGACGATGAACGTCCTCATGGCCAGGCGCAGGCCGAACGTCGGATTGGAGGCCCAGCCCTTCAGGTCGAATCGGCCCAGGGACGGCCAAACCTTGCCGGCGTCCCAGCCGACGACCCCGCCCAATCGCCAGACGATCGGGAAACGGACCTCGGCGTTCAGAAGGAGGAAGGATTTGTCGAGATAGCGGTCCTGGGGCGAGCCGCGAAGCGTCTGGTTCCCGCCCAACGGAAAAAGGGCCTGGACCGGAAGTCCCTGGCCGAACAGGTTTTGGCCCCCGAACCTGAGGGCGAAGACGGTCTTGGGGTAGAACAGCACCGTATAGTATTGGAGCCATCCGCCGAGCCGCCCAAAATGGACGTTCGTCCCGCCGAGCTTCGGCGCGGCTTCGGCCTCGCCCTGGGCGACGAAGCCCTCGGACGGGTTGATATAGCTGTCGCGGCTGTCATACCGCAGGGCGGCGAACACGCTGCCGTAATCGGCCGTCCCGGCATTGAGGTCCGGCGGTTGATGGGCCAGGCCGCCGCCGGTCTGGAAATGGGAGTTCGTCACCGTCTTGTAGCGCAAGCCGATCTGGGCGACCAGACGTTTGGTCAACCCGCGGCTCAGGGTCAGTGCCATGTCGACGGGCTCGCGCGTGTAGATCTCGCGGTCGCTCCAGCGCGAGGCGTTCCCGAGGCCGAAATAATTGTTGCTGATCATCTTGTCGGTGTCGAACGTCAGATCGAGGGCGAACGGATAGATCTTGCCCTGGCGGGTCTCGAAATCGGGCAGGGAAAAGACGAAGCGGTACCAGCGCTCGCCCTTGGTGCTGTTGAAGAGGGTGATGTCGAACGATTCGGCCAGGCCGAGGGGATTCAGCAGAAACGACTTGAGCCCGTAGCCGAAGCCGATGTCCGTGTCCCACATGGCGATGGGCAGGAATTCGGGTGTGAATCCGGCCGGGCGCACGACCGTGCCCGGCTCGTGGGGGGCGGTCGCCGCCGCTTGGGCCAGGTCGACGTCCGCGGTGACACCGAAGTGATCGGAGGCGAAGACGCCGTTTTGCCGCTCATTGATCGCCAGCGACGCCGACAGCGCGTCCTCTTCCCGGAACGGCGGGCCGAGGAGAATGAAGTCAATCCGTTGGGGATAAATATTAGACAGGGCATCCAGGAGATCGTAGCCTTCCAGCTTTTCCCCCGAGGCGTTGACCGGCCGGCTGGAATAGCCGATGTTGTCATTGCGCGCCGGGTCCCAGGACCAAGCGGGCTCCCCGCGGCCGGACGACCGTTTAAGGGCTGCGTCCATCGTGTCGACGAGCTTCGAGGCGGCCATGAAATTCCGGAATTGGGCCGAATCCTGGCCGACGTTGAAATCGCCCCCGACGATGACGGGCGCGCCGGGGGGCAGGGTGGCGAGGTCCTTGATCAAAGCCTCCATCTCGTCGGCGCGCCTCCGCGTCCGCTCCTTCACCTGGACCAGGGCCCGGGCGAACTCGGCGTCGGTCAGGGCCTTTCCGTCGGGGATGTCGCGCAGTTTCCCCAGCGCGGCTTCGTCATCGGGCGGCGAGGAGACGAAATGGACGTTCACCAGGTAGACCGGCGTTTCTCCGACGACGATCTTCCCGGCCAGAGAGAAGATGGCCTCGCTGAAGTGGATCGTCAGCGTGTCGCCGAAGAACCCAAAGGGTCCGGAGAGTTTCCAATCGTCATGGCGGCGGAGGCCGAGGCCGGGCTTGGCCAGGATGGCGTTGCCTTCCTTGAGGTTGGAGGGCAGGCCGAGCGGCCCGAACTTGATGCCGCCGTTGACGACTTGGTGGATCTCGGTCAGGCCCAAAGCCGCGGCCAGGCGCCGCGCGTAGCCGCCGGCGAAATTGGCCTCCTGCAGGAAGATGACATCGGGGTCGAGGGCTTTGGCCTGGGCCGTGAATGCGGCGAAGCGGGCCTCGCGCCGGGAGGCGGGCTCGTATTCGCCGAACTTGGCGAAACCCGTATAATCCAGTCCGGACCATACATTGAATGTCAGGATTCGGAGCGGCGGTCGGTCCGCCGCATATCCCGCCGCCGCGAAGAAAAGGACCACAACGGCCAGCGCCGCCGCCCTCCGTGTCCGTATGGTGTTTTTCATGCCTGATCCTCCCTCGTGATCACGTTTAATTTAAACCATGACGGCGGCGGAGTCGTCAAGAAAATGTTAAAATTCTGTAAAAATACGGGAACCGTCCCCAATCTTCCGGCCGGCTTCGACTTGAACGATATTACTACGGGGAGCAGTAAATATGTTACATAATCCTTACTGCTCCCCGAGTACTAGCCGGGCGACAAAGACATCCGGGGTCAACTATATTCCGCCCGGCTTAGTAAAACCCTCGGCTTGCAGATCGTCAATCTGCTCGTCGGTCAGCTCGACGGCGGTCGGGGCAGTGGCAGGGGCCCCAGGCTTGGCCAGGGGATCCGTTCCCACAGTACCCGCGAGCGCGCCTAAACCGCTGGCGGGTGCCCCGGGCTTTGCCCGGGGGTCCACTTCCGCCGTACTCGCCCGTGGATACAAGCCACGGGCGAGTGGCGAGCTGAAGGCTCGTCCCTTGACGGAACGATCGAGCTCCGGCGCGAGGGGAGGACGGAATTCCGGATCAATTTCCCGGAATTGAAATATAAACGGCGCGTCTGAAGGCCCGGCGGACGCCGTCAGCGGATCTTCGATTCCTCGACCATCCGCAGGAAGAGACGGGTGTTGAGGTGGCAGAGTGCGCAGGCCAGGGCATCGGCGGCGTCCTCTCCCATGGCCGCGTCCTCGATCCCGAGCAGGGTTCGGATCATCGTGCCGACCTGTTCTTTCTCCGCTTGTCCGTACCCCGTGACCGCCTTTTTGATTTCCAGAGGGGAATATTCGAACAGAGACAGGCCTGCTTCGGCCACGGCGATGAGCACCGCGCCGCGGACCTGGCCGAGGATGAGGGCCGTTTTCGTGTTCTTGGCCAAAAACGGGTTTTCGACGGCGATCTCGTCCGGGCGATGCAAGGCGATCAGGCCGGCGATGCCGGACTTGATGTCGAGGAGCTTCTCCGGCAAGGCCGCCTTGGCCGACGGCTTGATGGCCCCATAGGCCAGGACGATATAATCTTGATTCTCGGATTCGAGGACGCCGTAGCCGGTGGCCCGGCTGCTGGGGTCGATCCCGAGGACCCGCATCGGAGCGGCGTCAGGCGCTTTCGTAAGCGGCGATCTCCTTCTCGTCGATGTCGAAGTTGGCCGCGACGGTCTGGACGTCGTCGTGGTCCTCGAGCTCCTCGACGAGCTTGAGCGCCTGCTGGGCCTGCTTGCCTTCCAGCTTGGTGTAATCCTGCGGGATGTAGCCGACGTTGGAATCGGCGATCTCGATCCCGGCGGCCTTGATGGCTTCGACGATCGCTTCGTATTTATCGGCGGTGGTGATGATCTCCCATGTGTCGCCGTCATCTTTGATGTCCTCGGCGCCGGCGTTCAGGGCGATGTCCATCAGCTTGTCTTCGGCGGCTTTCTCTTTATCGATGTCGATGTAGCCGCCCCGCTTGAAGCGGAAGGCTACGCACCCCTGGGTGCCGATCTGGCCGCCGTTCTTGCTGAAGATGTGGCGGATTTCGGAGACGGTGCGGTTCTTATTGTCGGACAGGCCCGTGATATAGATGGCCACGCCGCCAGGGCCATATCCCTCGTAGATCACTTCTTCGTATTGGGCGCCTTCCAGCTGGCCGGTGCCCTTCTGGACGGCCCGCTTGACGTTGTCGGCGGGCATGTTGGCGTTCTTGGCGTCCTGAATGGCCTTGCGCAGGCGCGGATTCTTATCGGGATCGCCGCCGCCGCTGCGGGCGGCCACGGAGATCTCGCGGATGATCTTGGTGAAGACCTTGCCGCGCTTGGCGTCCGCGGCGCCTTTTTTATGTTTAATCGACGACCATTTGGAATGTCCGGACATGTGAGCTCCTTCGGGAATGTATGAGAGTTTCAAAATATTATCACAAAGCCCCCGTTCTGGCAAACGGCTTCCCGGCTAACTCGCGCATTCTAGGAAGATTAGGGTCGAACCTCGACGGCGGCCGGGGCAGTGGCAGGGGCCCCAAGCTTGGCCAGGGGATCCGTTCCCACAGTACCCGCGAGCGCGCTTAAACCGCTGGCGGGAGCCCCGGGCTTTGCCCGGGGGTCGGGCTTTGCCGTACCCACTGGCGAATTTAAAACGCCGGCGGGTGCCACTTCCGCCGCGAAGGCTCGTCCCTCGACCCATTCGGCCCGCCCCTCCGACATGGTCAGAAGAAAACTTTGAACCCCAGGCCGAAGCGGAGGCAGGAGAGGTCGAGGGAGAGATCGCCGAGCGGGGGGACGTCGGCCGCCGGGTCGAAGGCCACGATGGATGTGATCTCTCCGGTATTGAGGAACGTGACCCGCGGGGCGATCTTGGCGCAGCCGAAATAGCGGGCCTCGATCCAGAGGGCGGCGTTGATCCCGAGCGACCAGTTGATCGCCGCTCCGGCGTTCCAGCCGAGCTTGTCGACGGGAGCGAAGACCATCTGCAGGGCATACGTCTGGGAGAGAAGGGCCGCTTGGCCGTCCAGCCAGAATTTGGTGTATTCCGGGTAGCCGAGGTCGCCGTCGGCGTGAAACCAGCTTCCCCCGGCGGACAGGTCCAGGGCGAAACCCGCCGGCAGGGCGATCCGGACGAGGCCGTTCAGGCTGATGATGCGGTCGGTCCATTGTCCGCCCGTCGCGAACGGATCGTCGGAGAACGCCGCCGTCTCCGTCCTCGGCTCGTAATCGGGCGGCGCCATCGACGTGTAGGTCGCCGTCGTGTCGTGGGTCGAGGTCGTTCCCGTGATCTCGGTGTTGCAGGAGTCATACAGGAGCTGGAGGGCGAACCGCGGCGTAAAAAAGAAGGCCGCGCCGAAAACCATGACGGTGGCCGGTTGGGCCTTGAAGGCCAGGGTCTGGCGGCCGGTCGTCTGGGCCGAAGGATCATTCAGGAAACGGGGCGCATACCGGTGGACGTACGTTCCCTGCCAGGACGGCCAGAGCCGGCCCATCCCGACCTCGATTTCCAGATGCGATTGGGCGGCCAGGGGGACGAACATCGAGACGAGGAGGGCGGCCGCGGCCGCACTCGCTCGTGATTTTATGGCTCGAGCGAGTACGGTGGAACAGGAGCGGGCTAAGCCCGCTACCACCGCCGCCCGGTGTGATCGGGACATGTTTCTTCCCCCGATCGGCGCATGTTAGAATGACGCCGGACCTTTCTTATATACCATATCGTGCCATGCGGGAGAAATCGAGCGGACCGGACGGGATCGTGGCCGTGGCCATGAGCGGCGGAGTGGATTCGTCCGTGGCCGCGGCCCTGCTCCAGAAGGAGGGCCGCGACGTCGTCGGCGTGACGATGAATCTCTTTGCCCTCCCCCGGGCCGTCTGCAACTCGGACGAGCTGAGGAGCTGCTGCGGGGCCGGGGCGCGCCGGGACGCCGGAGGCGTGGCCGCCGTCCTGGGCATTCCTTATTACGTGGCTGATTTCCGGCGGACCTTCGAACGGGCGGTGATCGACGATTTCGTGGCCGAATACCGGCGGGGCCGGACTCCCAATCCCTGCCTGCGCTGCAACCGCTTCGTCAAATTCGGTCCGCTCCTGCGGCGCGCCTCGCGCCTCGGGGCGGAGCAAATCGCCACCGGCCATTACGCGCGCGTGGAACCGGATCGGGCCTCCGGACGCTGGCTCTTGAAGAAGGGCCTCGATCCGGACAAGGACCAGTCCTATTTTCTCTATCCGCTCTCCCAGGCCGAGCTGTCCCGGACGCTCTTTCCCGTCGGCGGCCTGCGCAAGACGGAGGTGCGGGCGCTGGCTGAAAAATTCGGCCTGCCCGTGGCGCGCAAGCCCGAGAGCCAGGAGATCTGCTTCGTCCCGGACGACGACTATGCCCGTTTCCTGCGCGAACGCATTCCGGAGGCGTTCGTCCCGGGACCGATCGTCGACCGCGCCGGGCGGAAGATCGGCCGGCACGCCGGTCTCCTGAATTTCACGATCGGCCAGCGCAAGGGGATGGGGATCGCCTCTCCGCGGCCCCTGTACGTCACGGCCATCGTCCCGGAAACGAACACCCTCGTCGCCGGGACGAACGAAGACCTCTTCCGGACCCGCCTGCGGGTGGCGGACGTGAACTGGGCGGCGATCGCCTCTCTGACCGCCCCCCTTCGGGTTTCGGTCAAGGTCCGTTACCGTCACGCCGAGGCGCGGGCCGTCCTCCATCCGGACGCCCCGGGCGGCGTGATCGTCGAATTCGAGAAGGGCCAGCGCGCGGTCACCCCCGGCCAGGCGGCCGTCTTTTATGACGGCGACATCGTCCTCGGCGGGGGGACGATCGAGTCCGACCGGTAATCGCGTCAGAGCAGGAGGGTGATCATCCCGATGCTCACCCCGGCCACGACCAGGGCGCCGATGAGGCCGACGACGAGGGGCTTCAGCCCGACCCCCTTGAACGTCTTGAACAGCGTGCTCAAGCCGATGCCGGCCATGGAGATGGTGATGAGAAAGCGGCCCATCCAGGTCAGGCCGTCGATTCCGGATTTAGTGAAGGTGCCGGCCGTGTTCAGGGCGGCCATGATGTAAAAGCCGAAGAGAAACCAGGGGAAGGCCTTGGCCGCGTTGACGCGCCGCTTATCCTGCCGGGCCGCGCGGAGCTCGGCCCGCGTCCACCAGGCGGCGATGATAAACGCCAGGGGGGCCATGAAGCAGTTGCGGACGAGCTTGACCGCCGTGGCCGTCTTGCCGGCCAGGTCGGAAAAAATGAAGCCGGCCCCGACCACCTGGGGCGTGGCGTGGATGGCCGTTCCGGCGAAGACGCCGAAGGCGACATCGCCGACTCCCAGCAGGCGGGCGATCCCGGGATACAGGAGGATGGCCAGCAGGCCCCACAGGGTGATCGTGCCGATGGCGTAGCTCGTCTCCTCCTCCTTGGCCTTGATAAGCGGCGCGGTGACGGCGATGGCCGAGCCGCCGCAGATCGTCGTGCCCACGGACAGGAGCGTGGACAGGGTGGCCGGAAGCTTGGACAGGCGGCCCAGGGCATAGATGATGAAATAGCTGACCGTCATGGTCACCAGGATGATGGCCAGCAAGCGCAGGCCATGGGCCAGGAAATCGTTGAAGTTGAGGGTCGCCCCGATGAGGATGACGCCCCCGATGAGGAACTTCTCGAACATTTTAACGCCCGGATGAAAGACCTTCGGGACGAGCCCGGTGTTGCGCAGGAGTAGGCCGAGGACGACGGCCACGGCCGTGGCTTCGAGCGGGTGTTTGCCGCCGGCGGTGATCGCGTTCTGGACGAGGAGCGAGACAAGCCCCAGAGCGATCATTAAAAGCCAGCCGGGAAGGTATTCTTTTTTCAATCCGCGATCAATACGAGACCCCGGCGGCGAGGATGAATTTGGTCTTGAAGCATGAGGATTCCGACAAACTACCACATTCGAGGCGTATTGGCAACCGCCGCGGATGGCCCGGATCTTGATCGTTCCCGGCCGCCGCCCCCGCGTCCCAGGCTCGTCCAAGAAAGGCTTGTATACTATAGGGGGGTATGGTATAATCGGAGCCGAGGTGGACCATGACTCCTGCTCCCCGGAGCGCGGCCGACGACCTAGCCCGGCTGCGCAAGATCGAGGGCCAGATCCAGGGCGTCCAGAAAATGATCGGCCAGGGCCGCTACTGCATCGACGTCCTGACCCAGATCGGCTCCATTGTAGGAGCCCTCAAGCGGGTCGAGGAGAACATCCTCGACCGCCACCTGCGGACGTGCGTCCGCGACTCCCTTGCTCGCGGCAGCGCCGCCGACCAGGACCGCAAGATCGGGGAGATCGTCGCCGTCCTGGGCAAGTTCCGAAAGCACGGATAAAGGAGATGCGCATGGCCAGAGATCCCGTCTGCGGCATGGACGTCCGACCGGAGGATGCGGCCGGCGCCAGCGTATATAAAGGCGAAACCTATTATTTTTGTTCCCCTCTGTGCAAGAAAAGGTTCGACGTTGATTCCGAGAAATACCTGCGCGGAGAAGACGAACCCATGGGCATGCCCAAAACGAAAACGGGCGCGAGTCCCGGGCCGCTCCTTTCGACCGCGGGAGGCGGGGCCGCGGCGGGGGACAAACCGGAAAAAATAGAACTTCCCGTCACCGGGATGAGCTGCGCCGGGTGCGCCCGCAATGTCGAGCGGGCGCTCCAGGGAGTGGGCGGCGTAAGCGAGGCGGGCGTCAACGCCGCCACAGCCCGGGCCACGGTCCTGTTTTCGCCCCGGCTGGTTTCGCCCGAGGCGCTCGTTCGGACCGTGCGCGAGGCCGGCTACGACGTCGCCGTGGCCAAGGCCGAAATCGCCGTTGAAGGCATGCACTGCGCGTCCTGCGTCCGGCGGATCGAGCAGGCGCTTTTGGATAAGAAAGGCGTGCTGAAGGCCGCGGTCAATCTGGCCACGTCGCACGCCACGGTCGAATACCTGTCCACGGAAATCCGCCGCGACGAGATCGAGGCGGCCATCGAGGCGGCCGGCTACAAAGTCCTGCGGGGCGTCGAATCCGAAGGGGAGGAAGACGTCGAGCAGGCCGCCCGGCGCAAAGAACGGCTGAGTTTACGGACCAAGTTCCTTATCGGCTTGGCCTTCAGCCTGGTCATCCTGGCCGGATCGATGGGCCGGGGGCTTCACTTCCTGCCGGCTTTTTTGGGGAATTCCCTGGTTCTATGGGCCTTGGCCACGCCGGTCCAGTTCTGGATCGGGGCCCGGTTCTACCGCGGAGCCTGGTCGGCATTCAGGCACCGCACGGCGGACATGAACACGCTGGTGGCCGTGGGCACCTCGGCAGCGTATGTCTATAGCGCCCTCGCTGCTGCCGCACCCGGGCTCTTCGCCCGCGGCGGGCTGCGTCCGGACGTTTATTTCGACACCTCGGCCGTGATCATCACCCTCATCCTCTTCGGCCGCTGGCTCGAAGCGCGGGCCAAGGGGCGGGCCTCGGAGGCCATCCGCAAGCTGATCGGCCTTCAGCCCTCGACGGCCCGAGTCCGGCGCGGCAGCGGCGAGACCGAGGTTCCCCTCCGCGAGGTCGTCCCCGGCGACATCGTCCTGGTTCGGCCGGGGGAGCGCATTCCCGTCGACGGCGTCGTTGTCACCGGGAAATCAATGGTGGACGAATCCATGATCACGGGCGAGAGCGTGCCCATCGTCAAGGAGCGGGGCAGCGAGGTCATCGGCGCGACGCTGAACAAGTCCGGCAGTTTCGAGTTCCGGGCGGTCAAGGTCGGCCGGGACACCATGCTGGCCCAGATCGTCCGGCTCGTCCGCGAGGCCCAGGGCTCGAAAGCGCCCATCCAGCGGCTGGCCGACATCATCGCCGGGATCTTCGTCCCGGTGGTCATTTCCATCGCCGTGCTGACCTTCGTCGTCTGGTTCGATTTCGGCCCGCGGCCGTCGCTGACCTTCGCCCTGCTCAACTTCGTGGCGGTGATGATCATCGCCTGCCCCTGCGCCCTCGGGCTGGCCACCCCGACGGCGGTCATGGTCGGGACCGGCAAGGGCGCGGAAAACGGCATCCTGATCAAGGGCGGGGAAAGTTTGGAGACGGCCCACACGATCACGACCGTGGTCTTCGACAAGACCGGCACGCTGACCAAGGGCCAGCCCGAAGTGACCGATCTCGTCCCGGCCGGCGGATTTTCCGAAACCGACCTGCTCCGCTGGGCCGCGGCGGTCGAACGGAAATCCGAGCATCCCCTGGGCGAGGCCGTCGTCCATTCCGCCCGGATACGGGGGCTGGCCGTAGGAGACGCCGCGGAATTCGAGGCCCTCGAAGGGCTGGGCGTCCGGGCGGAAACGGAAGGGCGGCGGCTCCTGATCGGAAACCGCAAACTGATGGAAACGCGGACGGTCGACGTCTCCGTGCTCGACGCCGCGGCCGGCCGGTTCGCCGCCCAAGGAAAGACTCCGGTCTTCATGGCCGTCGACGGCTCGCCGGCGGGGCTCTTCGCCGTCGCCGATCCCCTGAAGGAGGGGGCGGCCGCGGCCGTCCGCAAGCTCCAATCCCTGGGGCTCGAAGTGATCATGCTGACCGGCGACCACAAGGGAACAGCGCAAGCGGCGGCGCAAGCGGCCGGGGTGGACCGGGTCATCGCCGAACTCCTGCCTCAAGATAAAGTGGAGGAAATCCGCAAACTGCAAGCCGCCGGCCGGCGGGTGGCCATGGTCGGCGACGGCATCAACGACGCTCCGGCCCTGGCCCGGGCGGACGTGGGCATCGCCATCGGCACCAGCACGGATGTGGCCATGGAAGCGGCCGACATCACCCTGATCCAGGGCGACCTGGCGGGGGTGGCGAAGGCCATCACCCTCAGCCGCCGGACCATCCGGACCATCAAACAGAACCTGTTCTGGGCCTTTTTCTACAATGTGATCGGGATCCCGGTGGCGGCGGGCGTCCTCTATCCGTTCTTCGGCCTTCAACTGAATCCCATGCTGGCCTCGGCGGCCATGGCCTTCAGCTCCGTGTCGGTCGTGACCAATTCCCTGCGGCTCAAGCGCCTGCGCCTGGACGCCTGAAAGGAGACGGTGATGACGGCGAAAATCCTGGTGACGCTGGCCGGCCTCGGCCTGATCGTCTTCGTCAATTGGTATTTCTTCCCCCGCTCGCGAAAAAAGGCCTGATCCGGTCCGGGGTTGATAATTTTGATCAATTGAATAGAATAGAGGCCTTCCTTTGAGGAAAATCGTTCAGGAGCGGAGGATAATATGAAATCGAACAAACGGATGTTTGTTTTGCTGCTGGCGGCCTTCATCACGCTGGCCTGGCTGGGCTTCGGCCAGACCGCGGACACGGCCAAGGACCCCGTCTGCGGAATGTCGGTGAAGAAAGAGGGCGCCAAGTTCACCTTCGACTACAAGGGCGCGACGTATTATTTCTGCAGCGAAGGCTGCAAAACCGAGTTCTCCAAGAACCCGGAGAAATATTTAACCAAGACCGCGCCAACGGCCATGAGCGGCAGGCACGGCCAGATGATGGGCGAAAAAGCCGGTATGGGCGGCTGCCCGTTCATGAGCGCGGACGTCGACAAGAAAATCGAGAACACCAAGGACGGCGTGGTCATCACCCTGTCCTCCACGAAACCCGAGATGGTCAAGAAGCTCCAGGAGCATGCGGTGATGATGAAGGCCGGCAAGTGCCCGATGATGGAGTCGAAGGGCGGCGCGGCCAAGACCGAGATGGAGTGCGCCGGCGGCTGCTGCGGCAAGAAATAACGTCTCTGCGGACGCTCAGCGTCCAGGGGTGTCCCGCGCCGCCGCCGGAGCGGGGCTGAGATCAGACCCTTTGAACCTGATCCGGGTCATGCCGGCGAAGGGAGCCAAGAAGGGACGGGCCGTTTCTTCCGGCGCTCCAGGCCGGAGGGAGCGGCCCGTTTTTTTTGGAACGGAGGCGGAGATGACGGAGGCGCGGGCGATCTGGGCGGATATCGAGAAAATCCGGGCTGAGCGGCCCCTCGTCCACAATATCACCAATTACGTGGTCATGAACACGACGGCCAACGCCCTGCTGGCCTTGGGCGCGTCCCCCGTGATGGCCCACGCCGCGGAGGAGGTCGAGGAAATGGCCGTGCTGGCCTCGGCGCTCGTCCTCAACATCGGCACGCTCAGCGGTCCGTGGATCGAAGCGATGAAGAGCGCGGCGCGGGCCGCTCGGAAGAAGGGAATCCCCATCGTCCTCGATCCCGTCGGCGCCGGGGCCACCCGGTTCCGGACGGCCGTGGCCCTCGATCTGCTGGCCGCGGCCGGGCCGGCGATCGTCCGGGGAAACGCCTCCGAGATCCGGGCCCTGGCATCGGCGGAGAGGGAAACCAAGGGCGTCGAGAGCCGGCATGGCTCGGAAGATGCCTTGGCGGCGGCCCTGGATTTAGGCGCGCGTTTCGGATCGGTCGTCAGTGTCAGCGGCGAAGTCGATCTCATAGTCGGCTCCGGCCCGATCGCCCGCATCGCCAATGGCCATCCGATGATGCCGCGCGTGACGGGCCTGGGCTGTACGGCTTCGGCCCTCACCGGCGCGTTCGCCGCGGTCAATCCGTCGGCCCTGCGCGCCGCGGCCCACGCCATGGCCGTCATGGGCATCGCCGGCGAAATCGCGGCGGAACGGTCGGCCGGACCCGGTTCGCTCCAGGTGAATTTGATCGACGCTCTGTATGCGTTGAGCGAGAACGACATCCAAACGCGCTTGAGGATGGAATGGGATTGAGCCGCCGATTCGATCCGCGGCTTTACCTGGTTACGGATCGGGGGTTGTCGCGTGGGCGGCCGATCGACGTTGTCGTCGAAGCGGCCGTCCGTGGCGGCGTGACGGCCGTACAGATCCGGGAGAAGGGCTGCCCGGCGGCGGAATTTCTGGAGCGGGCCCTTCGATTGAAAGCCCTTCTCGATCGGTTCGGCGTTCCGCTGATCGTCAACGATGCCGTCGATGCCGCCGCCGCATGCCGCGCGGCAGGCGTCCACTTGGGACAGGGCGACGCTTCGATCACGGAAGCCCGCCGCCTATTGGGGCCGGAGGCGATCATCGGCCTGTCCGTGGAAACGCTCGAGCAGGCTGAGGCGGCGGCCGGGCTGGACCTCGATTACCTGAGCGTCAGCCCTGTTTTTTCAACGCCGACGAAAAACTTTGCGGGTCCGGCTTGGGGATTGGACGGCCTGCGCCATTTACGGACGCGGACGCCAAAGCCCCTCGTCGCCATAGGCGGAATCAACGCCTCCAATGCGGCTTCCGTTCTCGCCGCCGGGGCGGACGGGCTGGCCCTCGTTTCGGCGATTTGCTCCGCCGCCGATCCCGAATCCGCCGCCCGGGAATTGCGGACGATCATCGATCATTTTCGTACGCGCCCACCATGGGGTTGCCCTGACCGTCGGATCATTTGATTGGGGAGAGATTTCGAGATGCGGGACATGACCGGAAAATTCCAGGACTGCAATCCCATTTCAAAAGATAAAAGTCATGTCTTACTAAGCCGGGCGGAATATAGTTGACCCCGGATGTCTTTGTCGCCCGGCTAGCACTCGGGGAGCAGTAAGGATTATGTAACATATTTACTGCTCCCCGTAGTAAATATTCCAGACGTGTCTGCGAATTTCCAAACTGAAATCTCCAGAGTGTCCGACGGCTAGGATTGACGGGTCGCCTGGGGGGATGCTAAACTCCGAGTGCAGAAGAGAAAGGGCCGCGACGATCTTCGATCATCAAGAGGAGTCCCATGACCGCAAAGAATACCCCGCATCGCCTGGTCGATCTCGTTTCCTATCAAAAAGGATCCGTCGTCAGCAAGACGCTCATCGAGCGAAAGACGGGGACGATGACGCTCTTCGCCTTCGATAAGGGCCAGGCCCTGAGCGAGCATACGGCGCCCTTCGACGCCCTGGTCTGCGTCCTGGACGGAACGGCGGAAATCACCATCGCCGGGGAGGCCGCCCTGGTCAAGCAGGGGGAAATGCTGGTCATGCCGGCCGACGTGCCCCATGCCCTGAAGGCCGTCGAGCCGTTCAAGATGATGCTGACCATGATCCGGTCCTGACGTCGGGGGCTCTTCGACGGCGCACCGTTCATTCTCGCCTTTTACTTAATAGGGGCGAGGCGCAAGCGGTGAAAAAACGTTCAGGGGTATGCTGCTTTCGTTAATAGTAATTAATAAAAATTAGGCGGGTGATGCGACGGATGTGCCGTTCGCGCTCGATTGAAAAATACGGCGGTTCGGGTAACCCGGGTTAAAACCCGTGCGACGACTGAGCGGGCACGGTTCCTACTCATCTGAAATTGTATCCAAAGATGAGTAGGAGAGCGAAAGAGGAGCGTCGGAGCGGATTTTCCTCGCGGGGGAAAATCCGCGTGTTTTTACCCGGGTTACCCGAACCGCCTGACAATCAGTCGTGCGCGAACGGTACGGCGGGGTCAAGTCACCGCCGACCTTATTCGATCGGTTTTTGCGGCTTGCCCTGAGTCCCAGCTTCCAGTTCCTTCTGCCGTTCGCCCGCAATCTTGCGGTATTCCAGGGGGTGGAGCGTCCGCAGCTCGTGCCCGGTGATCTTCCCGTTCAGCCAGACCTTGCTCATGGGGAAGACTTCCGGATTGAGGTGGACGTTGTACATGTGCCAAATGATGATCGTCAGGAAGGCCAGGATGGCCTCGTAGCCGTGGACGATGATGAAGATGTCGTGAACCCAGAGGGGAAAGAGCCTCAGCGACAATTCGACTTTCCACATGAAGAACCCGCTGACGATCATGACCAGCGAGCCCCAGGCCACGCCCAAATACTCGAATTTCTCGATGAAATTGTAGCGGCCGAATTCCGGCTCTTTGAGGAACAGCCAGTAGGGATGCTTGTCGAAGAACGACTTGAAGACGCCGTGCTTGTGGAGGAATGGGGCCAGGCCGATGTTGTGTCCGAAGACCTCGAAGGCGTCCCGGGCGTCCTTGAACTTGGGCATCATCTCCTTGAAGTTGCTCCGGCCGCGCTTGGTGAGCATCGAATAGCCGGCGTGCCAAAGGATGTTGGCGATCATCAGGACCGCGGCGAAGCGATGGAGGATGCCGCGGAAATAGAAGGCCTTCTCGAAGGAGAAGACGGAGCGGAAGATCTTCAAATTGTAAAGGACGAGCGGCAGGCCGGTCAGGATGAGGATGGTGAAGGTCACGATGAGGAGGATGTGCTGGATCCGCTCGGACCGGTTCATCCGCAGAAACACCTCATCGTCGCGGATGAGGGGGCTTTGACTTAGTGTTTCGTCCATCGGGTTCTCATCCTGTGGAAGAGGTCGGCGGCGATGAAGACAAGGAACACGAAAATCAGCCCGGCGATGAGGATGATGTAGACGAGCTTGACGACGTGGCCCGTCTGGTTCTCGGCCTTGGCCGAGACGACATGGATCTTGCCTTTGGCGAAATTCGATCCCGCCCCGGCGTGACATCGGCCGCAGGTCCGGGCCAGGTTGGCGGGGTAAATGGACGATTTCGGGTCGGCCGAAGTGCGGATGTCGTGGAAGCCGTGACAGCTGGCGCAGTTGGCCACGCGCGTCTCGCCGAACTTGGAAGCCGTCCCGTGGAAAGAGCTGGCGTAGGACTTCAGGCGCGAGGTCAGAAGCCCGTACTGGCGGGCTAGACGCTCGTCGTCGTGGCAGCGGGTGCAGACCCCGGCGACCTTGGTGGCATAGACGTCCGATCGGACGTCGTCGGGGCCCTGGATGGAATGTTCGCTGTGGCAGTCGGTGCAGACCGGGACGTCCTTGCCGCCCTTGATGAAGTTCTTGCCGTGCACGCCTTCCAGGTAGTTCTTTTCGATGCCGACGTGACAGCGCCCGCAGGTGCGGACGATGAATTTGCGGGCGACGCGGGAATCGGCGTCCGCGGCGCGCCGAACGTCGTGGCCGCCGTGGCAGTTGACGCAGGTCGCCGAGAGGCTCAGGCCGGCCTTCTGCAGGGCCTTGAAATGGGCGCTCCGGTTGTAGCCCATGACGAAGGCGTTGCCGTTTTTCGTCTTGACCCGTTCGGCATGGCAGCGCTCGCAGGTCTCGGGGATGTTGATGGAGAAAACCGACGACGCGGCGTCGTCTTTTCCCCGGATGTCGTGGGTGCCGTGGCAATCGGAGCAGACGACCGTGATCGGATTGGCCGCGTCATGAGGCTGGCCGTGGACGCTCAGCCTGACCTGCCCGGCCTCTTTGTCGTGGCAGGAGGCGCAGGCCGCGGGTTTCAGCTTTTCGGGGTGGGGAAAATCCTTGACCGCTTTGAGGTCGGTGTGGCATTCAACGCAGCCGAGACCGGCTTGGGCGTGGATGGAGGCGGCGAATCCGTCCGGGTCGACGAAGAGGGCCTTTCCCGAGGCGGACTTGAGGCCCTTGTCGCCGTGGCAGGCCAGGCAGTCGTCGTTCGAGGCGGCCCGCGCCGGCCGGGCGGCGGCCAGGACGGCGAGGAAAAGAAACGCGACCGGCCAGCGGCGGGCGGATCTCATGCTTTCTTCCGTCTCCGCCGGGCCAAGAGTTCGAAGACGAACCAGACGATCGTCATGGCCACGACGAGAAGGAGCGCCCAGCGCAGCATACCGATGATGACGGACGAGGTGCCCGTTCCCTTGGATCCGGAACGGCGGTGGATCTTGGCCTGGGCGATCTTCTCGCTCATGCCCGGATGGCAGCCCGGCCGGCCGCATGTCCGGGCCAGGTTGGCGGGGTGGATGGTGGATTGCGGATCGAGGGCCGGGCGGATGTTGTGGACCCCGTGGCAGTCGGTGCAGTTGGCTTCGGCCTTGTCGCCGTACCCGATGGCGATCCCGTGGAAGCTCTCGATGAAGGTCTCGATGCGGTCCGCGGGGACGCCGTATTTCTTCATGATCTCGGGACGGGCGTGGCAGTTGGAGCACGTGTCGGGGATGTTCTTCTTCGAGGTCGGCGATTGGGCGTCCTTGGGCGAAGCGACCTTGTGCTCGCCATGGCAGTCGACGCACAGGGGGACGTCGATATTGCCCTGGAGGGCCTCTTTGCCGTGGATGCTGTTCTTGTATTCGTTGAAGATCCCGACGTGGCAGGCGCCGCAAGTCTCCGGATTCTTGGCCTGGAGGTGCGGCGAGCCCTTGCCTTGGATGTTGTGGACGCCGTGGCAATCGGTACAGACCGCGGCGAACCGGACCAGGCCTTTTTCGGTCAGGGCCTTGCCGTGGACGCTCTGCATGTATTCCTGGTAGGGCGATTCGGCGTGAATGTTGTACTTGACCACCACGCTCATGTTTTCATGGCAGCGTGAGCAGACGAGCGGGATGTTGGCCCGGCCGACGACCGAGGCCGGGTCCCGGAGGGGCTTGATGTTGTGCTTCCCGTGGCAGTCCCAGCAGCGGGCCACATCCTTTTCGCCCCGCTTCAAGCCCCGGCCGTGGACGCTGTCGGCGTAGGCCGTCGGGCCCGGCTCGGCCGGCGTCGGCCCGGCCGCGCGGTGGCACTTTTCGGTGCAATCGACCGGGGGGAGGGTCCGGGCGTGGGGGACGCTCTTTTCATCCTTGCCGGGCGGGGTCGCGGCGGCCGCCGCGGGAATGAGGCGATGGCAGTCCGCGCAGGCCAGACCGGCGTGGACCGAGCCGAGGAGGGTGTTCCGGCCGTGACAGGCCAGGCAGGCGGGCGTGTTGGGCGGGTCGGGCCGGGCCGCCGGCAGGGCCGCCGAGGCGAGAACGATCGCCCCCAGAAGGCCGATCCAAAGTCGGAGACCGGTGCGCACGTGTTTCATGATGGTGTGCTCCCGGGGCGCCCGGCGGCGGGCGCCCGGAGACGATGAAACGGCCGTATTACTTGGCCGGGACGGGGTGCTTGATCTTGTCCCAGGCGGCGGCAAAATCGAAGGTCTTGCCGTGGGCGTCCTTGTGGCAGGTCAGACACCAGGTCTTGATGGCGTCGGGGCTGCCGAACATCTTGAGGCCCTTCTTGATCGCCTCGTCCTTGGCCTTCATGACGCTCAGGGTTTTGTAGTCGCTGCCGGCTCCGTGGCAGACCTCGCAGCTCACGCCCTCGGTCTTGAACTCGGCCACGGCGCCGTGGCACTTCAGGCACTTGACGTCGGTTGTCGGGTCCTTGACGCCGAGGGCCTGGGCGTTGGCGGCGGCGCCGGGGGAGCTCAGGGCGGCGAAGGCCTTGGCGTGGTTCGACTTTTCCCAAATGGGATATTGCTGGCCCTGCTTCTCGGTCTTGTGGCAGATCTGGCATTTGGCCGAGCCGACGTAAGTCGGGGCCTGGGCCAAGGCCGAGACGCTCAAGGCGAAAACGAGGATGATGAGCCCAGCGAGCGTTTTGTTTTTCATGACGATCCTCCTCATGAACAAAGGCATTTTATAGATCAGATCGCATCTCTTGTCAACTTGCGAACCGGGGCGGTCGCGGCGCGGCGTCCGATTATTTATAGCCGAAGATCATGCTGTAGATGATCAGCAGGACGAGGGAAATCCCGATAAAGAGCAGGGTGAACCCGAAGATCCGGATGGCCAGCATCTTCCGCGGCGAGACATCCTTGAGCTGCATGACCTTCTTCAGTTTGTCCTCGTCCTTGAGGAAGCGGTACTCCTCGGGACGGTCCTTGCGGTACTCGTCGAGGGGTACGATGCCCGTGAAAATGACCGGGTCAAGGGGGAATGATTCGGGCCGCAAATGGGTGTTGAAAAAATGGACGGTGAAGATGAAGCCGACGGCCAGCAGGGCCTCGTCGCTGTGGATGATCATGGCCACGTTGATCAGCCAACCGGGCAGGATCTTGGTAAAGACTTCCGGGAACCACAGGATCAGCCCGGAGAAGCCGATGATGGCCACGCCCCAGAAGACGGCCAGATAGTCGAACTTTTCCCAGTAGGTCCAACGGCCGTAATCCGGCCGGGGACCGCGGCCGAGGAACCATTTGATCGAACCGACGAAGTCCCGGACGTCCTTTTTATTGAACCACAGGGAGCGCGGGCCGAAGATCATTTTTTTCCAGGTCGACTTGGTCTTTATCTTCATCCGCACGAGCGAGGCGAAATGGGCCGAGAAATAGCCGAAGGTGAGCAGGGCGCAAAAACGGTGGATGAGACCGGCCGTCTTGACCCCGCCCAGGAGGTTGGCCAGCGTCTGGGCCCAGGGCATGTTGGCGAACTTGAGGGTCATGCCGGTCAGGGCCAGGCCGATGAAGCTGATGATGACGAAGAGGTGGGTCAGGCGCTGTCCGCCGGTAAAGCGTTCGACGTAGTAGCGCTTGTGGACCGCCGCATTGGCCTTCTTCTCCCGGGCGTATTGGAACGACCGCGGCATCCAGAGCAGGGTGTGGACGCCGAAGAAGGCGAACACGCCGATCAGCAGGAAGGTCATGGCCCAGAAGGTGAAATATAGGACGGGATACTTCTGGCGGTCGTGGTGGGTGGCGTGCGTCAGGTAGCCGGTGAAGCGGCGGTTGGCGTCCGGGTGGCATTTTTGGCAGGTCTGGACGACGTGCTGAAACCCGACCTTGGACGCCGCGTCGTTGATGCCCTTGATGTCGTGAGCCCCGTGGCAGTCCGAGCAGCGGGCCGCTTTGAGGTAGCCGAGGGCGTAGGCTTTGCCGTGGAGCGTCGTGTTGTACGTTTCCGAGAGGTCCTTGTGGCAGCTGCCGCACTGCACCGTGATCTCGGTTAGGAACTGGTCCTGCTGGATGTTCCGGATCTTGTGGGCCGAGTGGCAGTCTTCGCAATTGGGCAGTTTCTTGTCCGACTTGGCCCCGACCAGGCTGTGGATGCTGGCGGCGTAATCGTTGTAGATGCCTTTATGGCAGGCGGCGCAGGTGGCCGGGATGTTCTTCTGAGAAACGGATGACTGCGGCGAGGCGGCTTTCAGGATGAAGTGGGTGTTGTGGCAGTCCGTGCAGACGGCGCTCGGCAGGAGCCCCTTCTTGACCAGGCCCTGGCCGTGGACGCTGCTGGAGTAGTTGATCAGGACGTCGCCCTGCGGATTCCGGGCCTGGTTTTCGGCGGCCATCCGGCCGTGGCAGTCGCCGCAGAGCTTGGGGATGCCGGTGCGGTACGTCTGGTCCCGCTCGTCCTTGTGCGAGCGGACCTCGTGCTTGCCGTGGCAGTCCGTGCAATAGGGGGCCTGGGCCTTCTTCTGCTGGAAGGCCTGACCGTGGTCGCTCTCGAAATATTCCTCGGCCACTTTGGCGTGGCAACTCGAGCAGTCGACGCGCTGGACGGTGTCGCAGGGCCGGGCGTGAAGCGGATTGATGTCGGAATGGCACTTGACGCAGGGAATGTCGCGATGGACCGAGCCCTGGAGCTTGTCTTTGACCACCGTCAGGGGGACGGGTTTGCCCTCCACCGTCTTGTGGACGTCGGGCCGCTCGTGGCACTTGAGGCATTCGCGGTCGGCCGTGCCCATGACCAGGTTGGCCTTCTGGATCTTGTGCGGGCGGTGGCAGTCGGTGCAGGCCGGGATGGCCCCGGGTTTTTTCTCCCAGAGCTCGCCCTTGATGACCTTGAGATGGACCTGCTCAATCCGGGCGTGGCACTGGGTGCAGGTCTTGGCGATGTTCTGGACGGAGACCGAGGATTCCGGCGTCGTATGAGGCAGGATCTTGTGGTTCTCGTGGCAGTCGTTGCAGGTGGCCGTGACGGTCAGGCCTTTCTTGAAGAGGGCCTCGCCGTGGGTGCTCTGGGAATAATTGTTGAGGATGTCCTTCTCGGTGATGTCGTAGACGCGGGCGACGGGAGCCCCTTCCCGGTGGCAGGTCCCGCAGAGGACGGGGATCGTGAACTTATAGGTTCTCGAGTTGGGGTCGCGACGGGACAGGATGTCGTGGTTGCCGTGGCATTCCTTGCAGGTCGGCGCGTAGGGGGCGCCGCGTTTCAGGGCCCGGCCGTGGATGCCGGCGTAGAAATCGGCGTCGGCCTGCTTATGGCACAGGCCGCAGTTGACGGGCTGGAGCTTCTCGGGGTGGGGAAAATCCTTGACCGCGGCGTCGCGGTGGCAGCCGATGCAGGGCTGGCCTTTGTGGACGGAGGCGGCCAGCTTGGCCGAGGTGACGAGGAGCGTCCCCGGCCTACCGCCGGGCCTTTCCGATTTGAGGCCCGGGTCGGCATGGCAGGCCTCGCAATCTTCGTTGGATTGGGCCGAGAGGGCCAGAACGGCGGACAGGATGAGGAAAAAGAAAATGACGAAGCGCATCCTTTTCTGCATCATGGTGGGCCGATCTTAATCAAGACCCGCCGATGTGTCAAGAAAGACGGGCGCCGGCCGGGATCCCGCCGAAAAGTCCGCGCGTTCTTGACGTTGCTTTGGCGCCCGCAGTATGATCCCGCCGGAAGGAGGAGAATTTTGCTTTCCGGTCCGGAGCGCCAAGCGGCGCGAAAAGGCGGATTCTTCTCTAGCCGGGGGCGTGTTCTCGGCCGGGAAACCGCCGTACTCCTCGTCCTGGTGGCCCTCCTCGCGACGGCCAACGTCTTCTGGCTTCGCGCCAACACGACCCCGCCGTCCTGGGACCAATCGGCCCACCTCTCTTATTGCCTGGATTTCCACGATCTCTTCAAATCGTGGCATCCCCTGCGGACCGAGCGGCCCGCCTTTTTCGATCGGCTTTTGCGGGTCTCCAATTTCTGGCCTCCGTTTTTTCATCTCAGCACCGTGCCCGTGACGCTTCTCCTGGGCTTTTCCCCGGACGCGGTGTGCGCCACGCATATCCTGTATTTGATCGTCCTGGCCTTCTCCGTCTACGCCATCGGCAAGCACTTCCTGACTCCCGGGCTCGGCGTCGCCGCCGCGGCGCTGACGCTGCTCTATCCCGTCATCTTCGGGCTGAGCCGGACCCAGCTCGTCGATCTTCCCTTGACGGCCATGGTGACCCTTGTCCAAGCCCTCATCCTCAAGACCGGAGCGGGCACCCGGTGGAGGTCGGCCTGGATGCTCGGCTTGGCTGCCGGATTATGCGTCTTGACCAAGTGGACCGGCCCGGTGTTTTTTGCCGGGACCTTCCTGCTCGTGCTCGTCCAGGCCTGGAAGAAGAAAGACGTTTCCCGGGCGTCCATGATCCTGTCCCTGTTCTTTGTCGCCCTTCTTGCCGCCGTCATCGTTTATCCCTGGTTCGCGGAGAATTGGACGGAATTCACGCACCGCATGGGGTCCATCAATACCGCCGACGCGGCCCGGATGGGAAGCCCCAAGCCGTTCTCCCCCCAAGCGTTCTACTGGTACGCGGCCGAGATCGTCAAGAACCTGCTGACGTGGCCGCTCCTGCCTTTCGCCCTTCTGGGAGCGGCCGGATTGATCCTCTGGTCCGGGAAAGGCAAGTTCCTGGCCTTCCTGGGGTGCTGGATCGTTCCGTCCTATATCGTTTTTGTCGGAATACCCGTCAAGGACGACCGTTTCGTCGTTCCCTTCCTGCCGGCCCTGGCTCTGCTCACCGTCGCCGGGATCGGCGCCCTGCCGAAGCCCGTTCTCCGGACAACGGCGATCGCGGCCCTGCTTTTCGTGGCCGTGATCCAGTTCTTTATGTTCTCGTTCGCCTGGCCCGTCCGCATGGATTATATTTTTTCATCCCCCCCGTCCGCGGAACGATGGCCCATCGAGGAGATGCTGGAGGCGGTGAACGGGGAGTTCGGTCCAAAACCCCTGACCATCGGCGTCCTTCCTTCCCTGCCGTATTTCAACGCGCCCGTCTTCCAGTATTACAATAAGGTTGACAAGTATCCCTACCATATCCGCGACATCGGAACCGAGCGTGTCACCCGCCAGATCATGGCCGAATGCGATCTTCTCATCCTGAAGAACGACAAGTTGACCATCCCCGGCACCGCCATGTTCCGCGAACAATTTTTCGAGACCCTTAAACAGCGGAGCGGCCGGGCCTTCGGCTTTTTCGATTGGAGGCATTTCCGCCTGCCGGACAAAACCGACGCTTATATTTTCGTCAAGGAACGCTTGCGAAAATAGCGGCGTATCGGCGGGCGTTTCTTTCGCAGACCGCGCCGGTCCTCGCTGAGGATCAGCAGATCGGAGTGATGATCGGCCGACTTCAGCACCGCCGAGAGCATGCCGACCCCGGAGTGTTCATAGAAGACGTCTTGAATGAAGAGCACTTTGGCCATGGCGGTCTCAGCTTGTCACGGCGAAGCGGGATCGCCGGCCGCTGCCCGGGGGCGTTCCAGCCGGCAGCGGGCCTCGCGACCGAATTTCAACTTCCGGACGCAGGCGGCACGTCATCGATCGTCACCCGCCCCGTGTCGCCGTCAACGGTGACGGCCTGACCGTCCGCGATTCGACGGCTGGCGACGCCGGTGCCGATGACCGCGGGAATCCCGTACTCTCTCGCGACGATCGACGCATGAGAGAGGATGCCGCCGATGTCGGTGACGACGGCCGCGGCCATGGCGAGCAGCGGTGTCCAAGCCGGGGACGTCATCGGCGCGACCAGCACGTTGCCCGCTTTCATCCGATCGAACTGCTCGATCGAGTGGATGACCGACGCCGGAGCGGTCACGCGCCCCGGGCTCACCGGGATGCCACGGATTCCGTTGCCGGCGCCCGCCGCGCCGTACTCGGGCATATAGCGGCTCAGGCGAAGGCCGAAGACCTTGAACAGGCCCGGGAGCAGGACGGGCGGCTTGAATGCCTGGTTCTCGGTCCAGCGTTTCCGTCTCGCCTGCACGTTCCGCTTCATCTCGGCGGCATCGACGTCGGGTTGCGCGCGGAACACCTGCTGGAGCTCCGCCGCGGTGACGAAGAACACGTCCGCCGGATCGTCGAGGAAACCGGCGCGCACCATCCGGGCGCCGAGCTCGAGAATGAACCGCCGGACGACCGGCCAGCCCAACCCGAAGAAGAACAGCACGTCCTCGCGAAGCACCTGGCCGTAGTCGAGCAACGCGAGCATCCACGACACCACCACGCGGCGCACCGGGCCGAGCGAGGCCTTCAACCGGGCTTCGGCGGCGAGCCGGTCGCGCCGCGCCTGCTCGACGCGCGGAAGCCGCGCCTCGTCGGCCAGGAACAGTTTGATCCTCGCGAGCACCAGCGCGGGACACTCGCCGAGCGTCGGTTCCATGAAGTCGAGGTTCGACATCTGGAAGCCGTTCCGATCCAGGTGCTCGTGAAAGCGCGAAAGCCACGCGCGCCCCGCGGGGCTCTGCCGCAAACGGACGTCGATCTCGCCGGCCGGCAATTCGACGCACACCTTTCCGAGCCCGGCATCCTCGCGGACCGCTTCGGAGAGCGCGTACAGCTCCTTTTCGGCCCTCGTCACTTGACTGTCGTGGCCGCGCAGCAACACCGCGAGCGGCACGCGGTGTTTTTCGGGGACCACGAACGGATAGAGCCGGGCGAAGAACGCCTCGATTTGACCGCTCATGCGGTTGCACATGACGGCGCGAAAGAAGTCCGCGTTCGCGCGACAGATGTCGATGATTCCTTCCCACAGCGTTGCCGGCTCGGCTCGTTGCGTGTCGAGATCCTTCCACTGTGCGACGGTCCGCTGGTATGGCGCGAGCTCGGTGCGCCGCCACCCGTGCTTCCACATGTCGGTGAGATAGCGCAGAATCGCGGGCACGGACGGCAGGCGCACGGCCGAGAGGATGTGAAACTTGCTCCGGTCCGCGTGGGCGAAGACGTAACCGTTGATGGTAACCAGCTGCGCCGCGTCGGGCGGGAGGGCGATCCCGAACTCTCTCGGGAGCTGCCCCAGGACCTCCAAGCCGAGCGGCAGGTAGGTGGTTTCGAACAGCGGAGAAACGGGCCGGGGCATCAACTCGATCATGCTGCTGCGCGCCAACATGGTCCCCTTCTTCTGGTCCCCCCACGACACCAGGCCGGTGATCGGCCGCGATTGGACGATGAAGCACCGCCTGCCGTCGTGGACGAATTCGATGTCCTGGGGCGCGCCGAAGTGCCCTTCGATTCGGAGGCCAAGGCGGCCGAGTTCCGAGCACTGACGTCGCGTCAACGTCGACGCGCGACGCCGCTTCTCGGGCACCGGGACGACGCGCGTCGCATCGTCCTCCGCGACTTCCATTTCGACCTTCTCGGCGATGTACCGCTCGCGCACCTTCACTTTGGCCTTGTCGAGCCGGTACGTGTCGGGCGTCACCCGGCCCGACACTACGAGCGTCGCCAGGCCCGGATTGGCCGTGATGACGATCTCTTCGCGGTCGCTGCTGACCGGGTTCGCGGTGAACATGACGCCGGAGGCGCGCGCCGGTACCATCGCCTGCACGACGACGCCCATGGCCGGCAGCGCCCCGCCCGGCGCCACGCGCTCCCGGTAGCCGACCGCGCGAGGGGACCACAACGACGCCCAGCAATCGCGAATCGCGCGCAACAGCCGGTCGGTGCCGACAATCTGCAGGAAGCTTTCGTACTGGCCCGCGAAACTGAACTCCCGCGTGTCTTCCGCGGTTGCGGAGGAGCGCACGGCGACGGCGGGGTGACCGAGGGATGCGTAGGTGTCGACGATCTCGCGGGCAATCTCCGGCGGGATCTCTCCGATCTCGAATCGGCCGCTGCCTGCCTGCGGCCGGCAACACGATTCGAATGCGGCCACGGTCACGCAAAAGCCGGGTGGCACCGGAAAGCCCGCGCGGGCCAGCTCTCCGAGCCTCGCCGCCTTGCTTCCGACGAGGCCCAGATCGGCCATCGTGATTTCGTCAAGTCGGACGACGTATTTCATTGATTCCCCCGCCGGTGTGGGCCCGCTCGTGTTCGCCGCGACCTACGTCGCTCGAAGCGATCTGGCGGGCGGACTGCCCTCCCGCCCCCTGAGCCCCCTTATTCGGGCTTTTTGAGCGTCCGGATCTTCATGAAAAGGGCCACGCCGAAGAGGGCCAGCAGGACGGTGGCCAGGATGAGGCCGCGGCGGCGGTATTTCGCTTCGCCCAAGGCCGCGGTCCCGGCTTTTTCCACTTCGGCCAGGGTCGGTCCGGCTTCCTCCAGTTTTTTGCGGATATCGGTCACGTTCAGACCGTGAACGAGGTTCTTGGCCAGGATGTCGATCGTGGCCATGTCCCGGAGGCGGAACTGCGGCTCGCTGACCTCGACGCCTTTCTTTTCGGCGGCGGACAGGACGCTGTCGGCGGCTTCGGTCCGGGCGTCGAAGGCGTCCAGCAGGCCTTTCAGTTCCTCGGCGGCCTGGAACCCGGCCGATCCTTTCTCATGGCACTGGATGCAGACGGACGGATTCTGCGTTCCGAGCATGGCGTTGGACGGCTGCAGGATCTTGTGGTTGCCGTGGCAGGCCTCGCATTCGGAGGCGCCCATGTCGTCGAAGGCTTTCTTGTGGGCGCTCTTGTTGAACAGATCCCCGGTCGAGGGGTGGCATTGGCGGCAGACGGACGCGACCGACTTGACCTCGGGCGGATAGGCGCCGTGGTTGCCGTGGCAGTCGTTGCAGGTCGGCGCGGACATGTCTTTTTTGTCGAGAAGGGCCTTGGCGTGGACGCTGTCTTTCCACTCCGCCGGCTGGTTCGTGGGGATCTTGTACGGCTTCATATATTCCGCGTCGCCGTGGCAGCGGCCGCAGGTGGCGGCGACGTTCCAGGGGAAGGTCGACGACTTGGGGAACTTGGCCGATTGGATGTTGTGGTTTCCGTGGCAATCGGTGCAGACGGCGGCCTTGGCGTCGCCTTTTTTGAGCTGCTGGCCGTGTTTGCTCGTCCAGTATTGGTCGAGCTGGTCGATGCGGAGCTTGGCGTTGGCCGTGCGCATATAGCCGGCGTCGGCGTGGCAGCGTCCGCAGAATTCGGGGATCTGGGCCCGCTTGGGGGCGCCCTTGAAGGTCTTGTCCTTGGCCTTGTCCTCGTCCGCGGCCGCCGGATTGCCGCCATGGCAGTCCTGGCACTGCAGGCCGAAGAGGGCGTGGGCGTCCTGGGCGTAGTTGACGGCCGGGGCCTTGAGCTCGCCGTCGAGCTTGAGGTGGCAATCAACACAACTGTTGGCCTGGGCCCGGGCGAGGACCGGGACGGCGATGACGATCAAGGCGATGAGATATATTTTGTTGCGCATGGCGATGTCCTTAAAGCGTCTTCACCGTGTACGTCATGACGGTCAGGATGACGATGTAGACGGCGATGATGACCCCGATCCAGGTGAAAATAGGGCTTTTCTTATCCTGGGCCGCGCGGCGGTCCAGGAAGGGGGCCAGCATCCAGAAGAGGCCTCCGGCCATGAAGGCCATGATGGCCAGCTTCTCCCCCTCGATCCCCAGGATGTGGCTGGGGATGAGCTTGAGCGTGGTGAACATGAAGGTGAAATACCATTCCGGCTTGATGCCCATGGGCGTGGCGGCGAAGGCATCGGCCTTCTTGCCGATCTCCCAGGGCAGGAAGACACACAGCACGCCGATGAGAACGAGGATCGTCGTCCACCCCAGGGCGTCCTTGGCGATGAAATTCCAGAAGAAGGGCTCCTCGCGGAGCTTAACATCCTTCATCCCGACCGGCCTGGACATGCCCAGCACCTGAACGAGCCAGATATGGACGGCGATGATGGCCACGGCCGCCAGCGGCAGCAGGGCGACGTGGAACCAGAAAAACCTCGACAAGGTGGCTTGAGAAATGCCTGATCCGCCGAGAATGACGCCCTTCAGCCAGCCCCCGACGAGAGGCAGGGACCCGGCGATGTCCGTGCCGACGCGGGTGGCGAAATAGGACAGCTCGTTCCAGGGCAGGAGGTAGCCGCTGAAGCCGAAGGCCAGGAAGAGGACGAAGAGGAAGAATCCGGAGATCCAGGTCAGTTCCCGGGGCTTGCGGTAGGACTTTAGGAAGAAGGTGGAAAACATATGGATGAAGAGAATGCCGACCAGGATGTTGGCCGACCAGCTGTGCACGGAGCGGATGAGCCAGCCGAACTTGACCGAGCTCATAATGAACTGGATGCTCTCGTGGGCCGCGTCGATCGAGGGTGTGTAATAGAGCAGGAGCATGATGCCCGTGGCGATCTGCAAAGCCGTCAGGAAGAGGGCGATCCCCCCGAAATAGTACCAGAAAGAATGCTTGTGCTCCGGAACGGTCTTGTGCTTGAAGAATTCGATCGGGCCCTGGAGCTTGAAGCGGTCATTGAGATAGGTCCAAACGTTTTGTCCGAGCTTGTTCATGTCAGCCCTTCTTGGAAACGAAGATGTCGTCACCCACGACTTCGACGCTATAAACTTCCAGCGGCGCCGGCGGCGGGCCGGCCACAACCCGGCCGTTCATGTCGAAGCGGCCGTTGTGGCAGGGACAGTACATCGTGCCGCTGGCGCCGTCGTACGTCACCGTGCAGGTCAGGTGCGTGCAGACGGCAGAGAAG
>Ga0315275_10000671_pt1 | contig 28425 bp, 19 predicted proteins | sample YL17G03_0_MG_FD_205557 | JGI IMG/M metagenome (GOLD analysis project Ga0315275, IMG submission 205557) | Sediment microbial communities from Yellowstone Lake, YNP, Wyoming, USA - YL17G03_0 | ecosystem: Environmental > Aquatic > Freshwater > Lake > Sediment | place: USA: Wyoming | collected...
GGTGTTCGCAGCAGTGTTGAGCGTACCCGTTGCCGCAATCTCGATGACCTATGACGTTTGGCCCAAAGGGCTGATAGACGAGACCCTGAGGAACATCGTCCTGTTTGTCCTTGCAACACCTGTCCAATTCTATGCCGGCCTTAGGTACTATAGGGGAACCTACTGGGCTTTCAGAAACCGAAGAGCAAACATGGACACGCTGGTCGTCATGGGCACAACAGCGGCGTGGATTTATAGCCTGGTCGTTACACTGTTCCCTGGCCAAGTCAGCTCCTCAAACGTCTATTTTGACACTTCCGCGGTCATTATCACGCTGGTCCTCGCCGGCAAGTATCTTGAGCTCAAATCGAGAGGAGCCACGTCCGAATCCATCGTCAAGCTGATGAGCCTTCAACCCCCGATGGCCGTGGAAATCAAGGATGGCGCAGAGGTCGAGATTGGAGTCGAGGATCTCGTCGAGGGAGATGTGGTCCTCGTCAAGCCCGGTGAGAGGGTCCCGGTAGACGGAGTCGTGGTTGTAGGCGAGTCCGCAATAGACGAATCTCTCGTCACCGGCGAATCGATTCCGAGTGAGAAGTCGGTCGGGTCACAGGTCACTGGAGGGACCGTGAACCTGGGAGGAGTGTTGAAGATCAAGGCTACGAGGGTGGGAAGGAACACCACCTTGGCCCAGATAGTCAAATTGGTCGAGGACGCCCAGAGTACCAAGGCGCCCATCGAGAGGGTCGCAGACACAGTGGCTGGATATTTCGTGCCAATCGTGATGACAGTGGCCATCATCACATTCCTGTTCTGGTACTTCATCGGATCAGGTCAATGGGATGTCGGTGACAGACTGACTTTCGCGCTCACCGCTTTCGTGGCCGTGCTCGTGATCGCATGTCCGTGCGCTTTGGGCCTGGCCACTCCCACCGCAATAGTGGTCGGGACTGGGCGCGGCGCGCAGATGGGGGTACTCATAAAGGATGCCACCGCCCTCGAGACAGCACACAGGCTGACGACCGTTATCTTCGACAAGACTGGCACTCTGACAAGAGGGGAGCCTAGGGTTGTCAAGACGGAGCTCGGTTCCGCCAAGGACGAGAAAGAGCTCCTTCTTCTTGCCGGAAGCGCAGAGAAGGGCTCGGAACACGTCCTCTCAAGAGCAGTGATCGCAGCAGCAGAAGCTGCTGGAATCGGTCTCGAAACACCGGATATCTCAAGCGTGGTTGCCGGAGAAGGAGTCACGGCCAAGGTGAACGGCCATGACGTCTCGGTAGGTAACAGACGCATGATTGAACGACTGGGAGCGGACCTCGGCCTGCTCAACGCCAAGATGGAGTCCATGGAAAACGAAGGGATGACAGTGATGGCGTGCGTCTCGGAAGGCGCAGTGCTCGGACTCATAGGTGTTGCAGACACTCTGAAACCGGCAGCCAGTGAGGCGCTGTCAGGGCTGAAGGGACTAGGGCTGAGGATCGTCATGCTCACCGGTGACAACGAAAGGACCGCTCGGGCGATTGCAAAGCAGGCAGGCATTGACGAATTCAGAGCGCAGGTGCTCCCGGCAGACAAAGCCGGAGTAGTCAAGGCCTTTCAGGAAAAAGGCGAGGTCGTCGCCATGGTGGGGGACGGCATCAACGATGCCCCCGCACTAGCTCAGGCGGACATCGGGATCGCCCTGGGAACGGGCACGGACATCGCGCTCGAATCCGGAAACATCGTCCTCATCGGCGAGGATCTCAAAGGAGTCGTCACCGCCATCAAGCTGAGCAGGCGCACATTCGCGAAGATCAGACAGAATCTTTTCTGGGCGTTGTTCTACAATACCGCCTCCATACCGATAGCCGCGGGACTGCTCTTCCCACTCACGAACTGGCTCCTCAGTCCAATGATCGCTGCAGGCGCGATGGCCTTCAGCTCAGTGTCCGTGGTCACCAACGCCTCTCTCCTCAGGAGTTTCAAGCCCTAAGAGAGATTGGAAATCCAGATTCTTCACGCCAGTACACCAACTCAGAAGAATCGGTAGTCCCCAGAAAGCAGGTAGAAAAGGTTATCTCGGCCCTAATTGATAACAACACAAGAGTCCGTAGGATTGTGGGCCAATTATCAAACGACGAAGAAGGCCGTTGCCCACCCCCAAGGACCCCCAGCGCTGTGCTCCCCTCAGTCGGATGTGATCTCGTGTTCGGTAAGAAGCTTTCGAAAGGATTTCTTGTAGGTGCAAATGGAGGCCTTGTTAAGGAGTTCATTTTCAGTTCCAAGGTAGACGTTACCTACGACCAGCTACTAACCGTCATCCAGGGCAGAGGGGACGTTGGCATGCTGGGGGCTTTCGAGGTCGGCAAGTTCACAGCCACGGTGGTCAAGGGCGACAAGCTGAATTTCATAGCCGTCGGGAAGGGCGTGGCCGACGAGGGTGATATCGGGTTCTTCAGGGAGATACTGAATTCGGTCGAGAAGTCTTTCGACGCAACGATCGACGCACGCATCAAGGCCGCGCAGGAGGCCGAGCAGAAAGCGAAGCAAGAACAGGAGTCGGCAAAGCAGACCCAGGCGGCACTGGAGAACGACCGCAAGGATTTCGTCCAGGAGGGGGCAGAACTCGGGAACCTCAGAAGCGAGCTGGACAATCTGAGACAGGAGACTGTGAAATGGCAGGAGGAGCTCAGGGAGTTCGAGACGCAGGTCAATGAACGGCATGCGCAAATCAACGATAGAGTCACGCTACTCCTCGAGAGGGAGCAGGCGCTCGTGCGGAGCCAACAGGCGTTCGAGGTGGCTTCGGAGGCAAAGAGGGCGCTCATAAGGAAAATGCAAGAGGGTGCTGCAGATTCGATGGCCAACTTCGAAGCAGGATTGGCCAAGGTTTCCAAGGAGAAGGCGGAGCTCTCGGCGAGGGACAGCGAGTACAAGGCTGCACATAGTGACTACCTTGCTCGGAAGGCCCAATGGGAGAAGGAAGTCGAGGAGGCGAAGGTCCGAATCCAGAGCCTGGACAGGGATCGAGAAGCACTTGCGGCTACAGGGAGGCAGCTGGAGGCCAAGGAGAAGAACCTCAACGAGTTCAAGAACAGTCTCGATGCGCGCAAGGGAGACCTGCAGACCGAGGTCGCGCAGCTCGAGAACGAGAAGAAGGCATTCGTCGTAGAGAGCGAGACGGCAAAATCCGAGATGGACGAGCTGCAAGTGTCCCTCGACGACCGCCATCGCAAGTTGACGCAATCCGAGGACGATGCGAACGCAAGAAAACTGGAGTACGAAAAGGCTCTCACGGAGCTGAAACCCCGTCAGGAGCTGCTCACATCCCAAGGAGAGGAGTTCTCCAAACGCGTCACTCAGCTCGAGGATCGGGAGCGCTCGCTTGAGACGGACAGGGCAGACCTCGAGAAGCGCCGGGACGAAATCGAGAAGAACGCCGAGGCGAGGCAAAAGGATCTATCCAGCCTCCTGGTCAAGATAGGAAAGGAGAACGAGGACCTTAGGGAGCGCACGGCCGTTCTCGAAGCTAAGGAGCTCACCCTGAGGGAGAGAGAATCCAAGAGCGCAGGCTCAGAGGAGAGGGTTGAGGCGCTGCTACGAGACCTCGACAAGAGAGCTAAGGACATCGAGAAGCGGGAGGGCGCAGTCAAGGACGCGTTAGAGGCACAGCAGGTCACTGTCCAGACAATCGCGGAGAGAGAGACCGCAATGGCCGAGAGGGAGAGAGCGCTGCTGACAAAGGAAGGAGCAATGGCCGAGTCAAGGGTGAAGGCCGGGGCTCAGGCGCAAGAGAACGTCCAGACGAAGAAAGACCTCGAAGCGATCAGATCCGACATGAACCGAAGAGAAGCGGTCCTAGCGGACGAGACCCGCGCAATCAACGAGCGCGAGGACAAAGTCCATGAAGAGCTCGAGAATCTACGCAGGAGACAAGAGGGCCTGAAATCCTCAGAGGAGGGCCTGGACTCGCGTGTGAAAGCCCTCTTCGAGAGGGAGAATGCCCTCGAGGGAGAGACGCTCAAATCCAAGACGAAGATCGAGGAAGAGATGCAGCGGCTGGACACGGAGCGGAAGCACGTGGCCGGAAGGTTCGCCGAGCTAGAGACGAGGGAGAAAGCGCTTGCGACGAAAGGAGAGGAGCTTGACAAGGACAAGAAGGACATCGATGCACGAGAGCTGGCTTTCAATGAGAAGGTCGAAGAGATGAACAGACGCCGGGAGGGCCTGTCCTCGGAGATGGACAAGCTTGCCCAGGAGAGGTCCAGGGTCGAGAAGATGAAAGAGCACCTAGACAAGCGCAAGCAGGTAATTGGAGAGCAGGTCGACAGCATCTCTGAGATCACGAAGAAGCTGGAGGAGCTTAGGGCGAGGTCGAAGCGCAGGACGGAGGAGGTTCAGGCGCAGACGACGGCGCAGGAGCCCCCGAACCAGTAGGACTTCGTTCGCCCGTTACGATTGTGCTCACGCGAGTGCGGGCCATCCCTTCTCGATGCTGCGAGCAGCAGATACGATGGTGCGCCTGAAGAGCGGTTTGTTCTTCGAATCCAGCAGCAGGTGTTTGGACACATACGGCCGGACCAGGTCCATGACGTCAATGCTTGCTGTCCTCTCATAGCTTTGAACCATGCGCAGACTCAGGTCGAATTTGATCGGGGTGAAGAATGGTTCACTTCCAAGGATCGCAGCGCAAAGCTGCCCAACGTCATCCAGCGGATCGCCGGGACCGGCGTCTTCGAGGTCAACGCCAAATATCTTTTCACCTGACAGTATGAAGTTCGAGAGCGCAGCGTCTTTCATCACCTTGCTGGTGGGGCCTTGTCCTAGGAGACCGTGGAAGCTCGCGAGCCATTCACCCATGCCCTCTGCTGCCCGGTTGCTGAACATGTGGTTGATGAGCGTATCGCATGTCTCCCCCTGGATGTACTCGGACACAAGGTAGTCTCCTTCCATGAAAAGGGGGTATGGGACATTCAGGCCTGCGCCCTTGGCCTGAATGATGACCTCGAACTCGTTCCCGCATCTGCCTGAGAGCGACTTCTTGACTACGACGGGTCTGACGTCAGTCTCTACGACCCACACCCGGTTCCTTCTGCTGGGCACCAACCTGATCGTGCCCAACACGACTCTCTGGTTCAGAGCCTTCTTGATTGCCTCCCATCCGAAGGCATCGAGCATTGTCAAATCACTAAGCATGCGAGAGAAAAACGCTGTTCCTGAAATAAAAAGGCTCTGGTCAAAGAATCAGGTGAACCGTCCAGAAGCTGAAGCGCTTGATCGAGCCCGGCCTACTTCCAGGAGATCGAATCCTCTCTCATTGAATCCATGAGCTCCTTGGTGATCCTCAATGCCTCATCTGGGTCGTTGGCGTGGAGTGCTTGAACGGCGCTCTTGATCTGAAGAACGTATTGTGATATGTCGACGCCCAACGCCTTCGCCTCTGCTAGATGCGCCCGAGCTCTTGAGATCTCAGACCTCACAAGATCCGGTATGCTAGGCGCTACCATCTCCTCTGTCTGATGAGCTAGCGCAGTGACGAGATGCCAATCGCCATCTCTCGCGGCCTCCCATGCGCTCCCCATCATCCTCCGGACCTTGGTCGTGTCTGTCCCGAGGGAGCTTATGTCGGAGATCATGTGCTCTATTTCCTCGAGAAGCCTGGCAGACCCCGGGAAACCTCTGAGAGCCTCTCGATAGAGGAGCTCCTTTGACCTCGACCTAGTGCCGAGCAGGCTGAACAGGTCGAATTTCTCTGGCCTCACCATGGGCTCTCTTCGTGCGGGCTTCTCGACCGTTGGTTCCCCAGCGGGAGGCATCTGGTGTTCAGACTCCGATCCCGCCTGTTCCGTCAGTATCCCATCCGCGAAGATCGCACCGCAGAACGGACAATATGGGTCTGACTCCTTGACGATCATGTCGCACTCCGTGCATTGGAACAGCGGACTGTCGTCCTGGGGAACGGACGCAGGATTTACCAGTCTGGGAGAGAGCGTCGCCTCTTTCATCTTCTCGCTCATGCGATGCTCCACTGTGCCCGACCCTCCAGAGAGCTCCCCGGGAACGGTGTCAGCTGGACGCAGAATCCTCTGGAGTTTCTTGTGGTACCGGTCCGCCTGAGCATCCGGGAATTCGTTCTGCGTTTGGCTCTTCCGAGGAGCAGATGAGTTGGGCAAGCTAGTTCTCACTCCGACATCGTTTGTGTGCACGTAGAGTCTGGCAGTCCAGGCTATAATAATCATGCTCTACCAGTATCACCAGATGCAAACCAGGCCATACGGTCTTCAGATGGGGTCTGAGCGAGGTCTATTTCTTCTTGACCATCTCGATGAACTGTTGTTCGTCCAGGATCGTCTTGTTCAAATTCCTGGCTTTCTCAAGCTTCGACCCAGAATCCTTCCCCACGACCACGAAATCGGTAGCCTTCGTGATAGATGATCCGGACTTTCCTCCGAGAGCCTCTACAGCAGCTTCCGCCTCGGAGCGCGTCATAGAGCTGAGCTCACCCGTGAACAGGAAGATCTTCCCAGCCAACGGTCCACCGGCCTTCTTGACCACCTCTGTCTTCAGACCAGCTTTCCTCAGACGGTCCAAGAGCTTGCGGTTCTCCGGGCTGCTCATGAAGTCCCTAACAGCCTCAGCGACGACTTGGCCGACGCCCTCGCTCCTCGACAGCTCCTCGACCGACGCCGACTCAAGCCCATCCAAGCTACCCATAGTCTGCGCGAGGACATCCGCCGTGGCGCGTCCGATGTGCCGGATGCCAAGGGCATATAGCACGTTTTCGAAATCCCTCTTCGTGCTGGACCTTATGGCATCCAGGATGTTCTGGGATGATCTCTCTGCGATTCCATCCAGAGTCAGCAGGTCCTCCCTTGTCAACTTGTACAAGTCCGCCGCATCCGAGACGAGACCTTTGTCTACCAGCTGATCGACCAGGGCAGGTCCGACGCCTTCGATGTCCATCGCGGTCCGTGAGCAGAAGTGCATCAGACGCTCCTTGACCTGAGCGGGACAAGATGCGTTGACACACCTTCGTGCGGCTTCGCCCTCCTCTCGGACAGCCTTGGACCCACACACAGGGCACGTCTGCGGCATCTTGAACTCTCTCTCCTGACCGGTCCTCTTGTCCACGATGGGTTTCACGACCTGCGGAATCACCTCGCCCGCCCTTTCGATAAGCACATAGTCCCCGATCCTCAGGTCCTTGCGCCTCACCTCGTCCTCATTGTGAAGGGTTGCGTGTGAGATGGTCACTCCCCCAACTTGCACAGGTTCGAGTATCGCCACAGGCGTCAATGTGCCAGTTCTGCCGACCTGCACCTGGACATCCAGCAGCCTAGTGGTCATCTGTTTTGGAGGATACTTGTATGCAATAGCCCATCGCGGCTCCTTGGAAGTGAACCCCAATCTGACCTGCTGTGCAAGCGAGTTGACCTTGATGACGATCCCGTCGATCTCGTATCCGATGGAGTCCCTCCTGGACTCCCACGAGGCGATGTGCTCCAGCACCTTGTCGATGGAGTCGAACTTCATCGTGTGAGGACTTGTGCGGAGGCCCGCTTTCCTCATCGCTTCGAGACACTTCTCGTGCGTCGACGGCATCGGGCCTTGACTGTATCCCAGCGTGTAGAAACACGCCTCCAACGGGCGTGACGCTGCAATCTTCGGATCAAGCTGCCTTATTGACCCTGCGGCCGCGTTCCTAGGATTGGCGAACAAAGGTTCATCGCTGGCCTCCCTCTGCTTGTTCAGCTTCCTGAGCCCCTCAGTCGGCATGTAGACCTCGCCGCGGACCTCAACGGTGCTAAGACCGCTTTCGGGTTTAAGCTTCAGCGGGATGCTCCTGATCGTCTTGATGTTCGAAGTGACTTCCTCTCCTGTCCGGCCGTCGCCCCTTGTGGCTCCTCGAACGAGCGCTCCATCCTCGAAGAGAAGCGCAATCCCCAGCCCGTCGATTTTCAGCTCTACTACATACTCGACCGATTCTCCTCCGAGCCACTTCCCGACCCGGGCGTCGAACTCGCGCAGCTCCTCTGATGAGTAGCAGTTCCCGAGGCTCAGCATCGCTACCTTGTGCTCCACCTGAGGGAACTCCTCGAGTGGTTTTCCCGAGACGCGCTGGGTTGGTGAGTCGGGCATGACAAGGTCGGAGTACCGCTCTTCTAGCTCCGCTAGCTCCTTGACGAGGACGTCGTACTCGTAATCCGATATCTCGGGGTTGTCCTCCGCGTAGTACTTCCCGTCATGATAGGTAATCTTGTCGACCAGTTCCCTCATCCGCTTCCTGACCGCGGGCCGGTCATCGCTCATGGCCTTCCTCCGTGGAGCCGTCTCGACAGCTCCTTCCATCGCAGCGTGTTCATAACGTCCTTGTGCTCAAGCCATCCGCGCCTGGCTGTGATGATGCCGTATCTGATGTAGCCCATCTGTTCAGTCCTGTGGGCATCGGTCCCTATGGCCATCATGACACCGGCATCCTTGGCCTGCCTGCAATGGACATCTGACAAGTCCAACCTGTCTGGGTGTGAGTTGATCTCCATGCATACTCCGGCCGACCTTGCAGCCTCGAAAACCTTGTCAAGGTCGACTTCGTAGGGGTTCCTCTGACCTATGAGCCTGCCGGTCGGATGGCCGAGTATGTCAATCCGGCCGGATTCGATGGCCTTGATCACGCGCGCGGTCAGCTCCGCCTTGGTGCGCTTGAAGCCCGAGTGAACAGATCCGATAACCAGGTCCAGGTCCTCAAGAAGGCTGTTCGGGAAGTCCAAGGACCCGTCCGCTTTGATGTCCACCTCGCTCCCAGCAAGTACCTTGATCTTGCCACCCGCAAGATCCTCCGCCTTGCGGATGGATTCGATCTGATTCTTCAAACGATCAACTGAAAGGCCTTTAGCGATTTTGAGGCTCTGCGAATGGTCCGTGATGGCCACATATTCGTATCCGCGATTCACTGCCTCTAAGACGACATCGTCGATCTTGTCCGCTCCATCACTCCAACTGGTGTGAACGTGCATGTCACCGAGTATCTGGTCGTCTCGGACCAGAACAGGGAGCCTGCCCTCCTTGGCCGCCTCGATCTCGCCCGAATTCTCCCTCAGTTCAGGCTCGACATACGAAAGCCCGAGAGCTCTGTAAACCTCTTCCTCAGTCTCGCCAGCGACCTTCATTCCAGATTCTCTCGTGAAGAGCCCATATTCGTTCAGCTTCAAGCCCGCGCTGACGCCCATTGAGCGCATTGTGACGTTGTGTTCCTTAGAGCCGGTGAAATAGCAGAGGGCCGCCCCCCAGCTCTTCGTGTCAACTGCCCTAACATCGACCTGTAGGCCGTCCTTGAGCCTGACGCTCGATTTGGTTGGCCCCTTCATGAGGATTTCGTCGACCTCTTGATAGGAGACAAAGGCGTCCATTATGCCAGCGGGTTTGTCGTCACCCACAAGGATGTCGATGTCGCCCACCGTCTCCTTCCCACGTCTCAGACTTCCGGCCACGCTGATCTTGTCCAACGGCTGTGATGATCTGAGGTATTCTACGTAGGATTCGGCCACGGGGAGGGCATGGCCAAGCAATGTTCTGCCCCCCTTGGATTCAAGAGTCCTCACCCCCTGAAGGATGCGCTCCTCAGTCTTCTCGCCAAAACCCTTGATCCCGTGGAGCCTGTGGTCTATTACAGCCTCCTTCAACCCATCGACGGAGGAGATCCCTAGCTCCTTGTAGAGGATCATGGCTGTCTTAGGTCCAACATCGGGGACCTTCAGGATCTCGACCAGGCCAGGCGGGACCTCGGACCGAAGCTGGCTCAGATACCTTAGCTCGCCTGTTGCGATCAGCTCGTCGATCTTCTTGGTCATTGCCTCGCCCACGCCTGGGATGTCCTGCAACCTGCCTTCGGCAGCGATCTTGTTAATGTCCTCCTCAAGCGCATTGATGTTTCTCGCCGCGCGTCTATAGGCGTTGGGCTTGAATGCCACTCCCTGGAGGTCCAGCAGATCTGCGATCTCGAACAAAACAGTCGCTACATCGTCATTGTCCATGAGACATACCAGGTTCTAATCCAAATCCACGATGCTTCGAATATACGTTTCCATAGACCGTGCGCATTCCCATCTACTTATGTATAATCCGGCGACAGATACTGGCTGGACTTAAGCGTCATTCTATTATACCACACTTGATATACCTATACCATCGGAGGTATGATCAAGCTGCTCTCGCGTGAGTTTTTGACAATACTGGCTCGAAAGGGACGCGTTGAGATAATTCGCGCACTCAAGTCGTATCCCGACCGTGATTTCACTATCAACGAGCTTTCGAGGACGTCCAAAGTCCCGACGATGACCACATGGAGGGCGGTGAAGGAGTTGAAGAAGACAGGTCTCGTGAGGACTCGGAAGATCGGAAACGCGATTGGCGTGACCCTGACTGAGGACAGGGAGAGACTGAAAGTCCTTCGGATGATTCCTGACACGGATCCGCAGAGGACGGCGGCCAGGGCATATGCCAGTCGTCTCGGAGAGCAGCCGTGGATACTGGACTGCAGGCTCTTCGGGAGTATCGGTCGCGGAGAGCACGCCCCGGGAGAAGAGGTGGATGTCGCTGTCGTCTATGACGACAGCTTGGTAACAGAAGGCAAGGCAAAGGAGATTGCGACCTCGCTTGCAGCTCTCGTGAAGGAAGAGACGAATGTTACAATAGTCCCGTTGTGCATAGCCCAGAAGGAGATGACAAGAAAGGGTGGGCTTGCAGCTGAGCTAAGGGACAAGGAGAGCATCTGGAAGCGCTGAGCCAGATGTCATCAGGACTATGCGATTATCAGATTTGATAGGTCGACCGCGACATTGATATACTCTCTGAGACAACATAGACAAAGCGACTTGAAGGCTGGAATGGACATGGCTATAATACCAAGGACGAATCTCGGATTGTTTCTGGCAGCGACTCCATTCATCTTGATTGCCGTCTACATCGTGTTCTTGTTGCTGAACGAGGACGATGGAGTACTCATGGGCAATGTAGCCAATCCGGCTTTCGCCCTGGCTGCTGCAACCCTCGCTTTCGCGCTCTACTGGTTCACTAGGAAGAGCCCGTCCCCAGAGATCAACCTCGGGTTGGTGGTCGCGTTCAGCCTATTGGCATTGGGAGAGCTGACCTGGAGCATCTACGCGGAGGTGCTCGACGTAGAGTTCAGTGTCTCTATCGCTGACCTCTTCTGGCTCAGCGGTTATGCCGCCTTGATAGCCGTGCTGTTCAAGGTCGTCCGTGACGCAAAAGTCAAGCTCACTCACCAGATCATCGCGATCCAGGCTGCGTTCTGGCTGGCAATTTCTCCGCTCCTGATATACGTGATCCGCGAATCATATGGTTCGACGGACATGTCCACCCTGGAGAAAATCACCTGGAACCTGTACACTCCCCTTGACGCGGTCATACTAAGCCTCGTCATCATGCTCATATGGTCGTTCCGAAAGGGCCTTCTCGAAGACTGCTGGGTCATCGTCGGAATCTCAATTGCCTTCTATACTGCGGGAGATTCGCTTTACACAATCTACGAGGCCCGGGAGGCATACTCCGTGGGGTCAATGCCAGATGTCTTCTACATAGGATCTTACGCCCTGCTCACCCTTGGATTCGGCATGCTCCTCTACTCCCGTACGAGGTTCACTTCAGTGGAGCCAGCCGCAGTGACCTCTGGCTCAAAAGAGGGCGTGAGAGAGCTCGCTCCAAGGAACACCTATGTCATCTGGAGCACGGACTCCAGAAGGGGCTATGAATTGATCGTGCAAGGCCTCAGCCAAGGTCTTGAGGGGCTGATCATCACGCGGAAGCCTCCCAGCATGATCAAGCCTACCTACGGTCTCAAGAAGACCACCATGATCTGGCTTTCGACCTCCCCTGGAAGCGAAGCGATTCACCCGGCGAACACAGGCATCTTGACCGATACTATCGTCAGATTCGTGGAAAAGGGCAAGAACACAATCATACTAGTGGACGGTTTCGAGTCGATAGTGACGTATACCGATTTCAAAAAGGCCCTGACAACGCTCGACCACTTGAAGGACCTGATTGTCGCCCATAATTCCCGGCTGATCATAACTGTCGACAAGCGCACGCTGACCGAAAAAGAAGCCGCGCTCATAGAGAAGAGAGCAGTACTCATCCAGGGCTGACGCGAATCGGAGTGTCACTTGACACGAGAGAAATAGTCGTATACCAGCCTCGCGATCTTGGCCTCCACAATCTGGGCCTTCTCAGGGTTCTTCTCTCCGAGCCTCTTGAAGAAGACGCAAAGGATGATGTGCGAATTCGAGTTCACGTAGATTATGCCGGCATTGTTCACTGATCCAGCGGTGACGCCGGATCTCGAGGCAACGACCACGTCGTCGGAGAGGTAGTGAGGAACGGAGGTGGAGCCCAGGTTCCTCATCATCATGCCGAGCATCTCCTTGCTAGCCTCCCTGGACACCACTTCGCCTTTGAGCGTCTTTTCGAGCAGGATGCCTATCTCACGCGGGGTCCCGAGGTTGTCGAAGACCTGGTCGTATTCGCGCTGGGTTCTGAACTTCTTCTCCTCCTTCATCCCGTAGAGGTTCTCATACTCCCTTCGGAAATCCTCGATGGATAGGTTTGCGAACTCGGTGTCAATCTCGTTCAATATCTTCATCCTGTCAAGGTCGGAGAAGCCCTTCCATTTTCGCCCAGCATCCTGGACGGGCATGTCCTTGAACGGCCCCTTCCCCATCGTCAGAAGGAAGCCCTCTCTCCATGGAAGGTAGATCGAAGTCTTCGCGAGCCCCAGCTCGCGGATCAGCATGTTGACCCTCTGAATTCCAATCCTCTTCCAGAGCATCTCCGAGGCGGTGTTGTCCGTGGCGACGATCATGAGGGTGATGAGGTCGCGGATTGTGAGCTCAAGACCGGGAGAGAGATACTGGAGTATTCCAGATCCGATACAGTAGTTCCTGTTCTCGAGCTTTATCTTCTCGTCCATCGAGAGCAGACCCTCGTTCACCTGCCTGTATGCCTCGATCATGATGGGAATCTTGAAGACGCTACCTAGGGGGAATATCTTGTCGGCATCAATCGCAATCTCTCTGCCAGATTCGACATGTTTCATGTAAAGGCCCAGTTGGCCCTTCACGTCCCTTGCGGTCTTCTGTATCTCGGAGCGGAGCTTGGCTAGCTCGATGTTCGATGATGACTGTCTCCTCTTCTCAATTGTCATAGACGAGCGCCCCTCAATATCCTCAGAGAGAGGAGGACAGATTCAGCTGTATCGTCTGAGTCCTCCTAGCTGCTGGGAAAAACTGATTGGGATGTTAATATTTAGGTACTTCTGTCCGACTTTGGTCCATCGCCCGTCCAATCCAGGTTTAGCTTGATGTCATATTCTCAATAACTTCTTTAAATCTGAGCGGATACCCACCGGACGAAGGTGGGGCACATGACCTCGGGAGACTTCGGGAAACTGAGCACGAGAAAGAACGCCACGCAGCTGATCGATAGGGACGCCTTCCAGCGCATCCATGACGAATCCCTCGACGTACTAGAGAGAGTGGGGGTCAGGATCTATAGTGACATCGCCCTCGACCTCCTGCACCAGCACGGCGCAGATGTTGACAAAGAGAAGCAAATCGCGAGGATACCCAAAGACCTGGTCGAGAAGTCCATCAGAAGCACCCCGAAAGAGTACAAGCTTGGCGCACGTAACCCCGATTTCGACATCGAGCTGGACAACTCACATGTCTACTTCACTTTTGATGGGTGTGGGGTGCAGACAATCGATATCGATTCCGGCAGGAGAAGACCGGCCAGGAAGCAGGACATAGTCGACTGCGCGCGCCTCGCGAACGTCCTGCCCGGGGTCGGATACTTCACACCTTCAGTAGCGCCCCAAGACGTGCCATTGCATGCACATGTGTTGCACCAGATTCACGCGGCCTACTCCAACACCGACAAGTTCGTGATGTCTGAGTCCACGACGACTGGAGCGGAAGCGAGGCTGCAGATCGACATGGCAGCCGCAGTGGCCGGTGGTAGAGATAAGCTCCTGCAGAAGCCGAATCTCGCAGCAATCATATGCGCTGTTCCTCCGTTGAACCTGGACGGAGGAGGCAGCGAGGCGACGATAGAGTTCGCGAGGGCTGGAGTCCCGGTCATGATGATGAGCATGGTGGAGGCCGGCGTCTCAGGGCCCGTCACCATGGCTGGGACACTTGTGGTCAGCAACGCGGAGATCATGGCGATCCTGACTCTCACACAGTGTGCTAGGAAGGGCGCGAAAGCGATCTACGGTTCTGTGCTGTCCATGATGGAGCCGCGGACAGGAGCATACGTGTCGGGCTCTCCAGAGGCTGCGCTGTTGTGTGCCGCGATCGTGGACCTGGCGAAGCACTACAAGCTCCCCGCCCAGGCAGGGACCTTCGGAACCAACGCGCTTGTTCCAGGTAGCCAGGCAGCCACGGAGCACTGTCTCGGGACACTTCTCGCAGTCAATGCTGGTGCAGACATGGTCAACGGTTTCGGCTTGCTTGAGGCATCGACGGTGCTATCGTTCGAGCAGCTCATGCTTGACTACGATATCGTCACGGAGTTACTCCACATTGCCAAGGGGATAGATGTGAACGATGAAACCATCGCTGGCGACCTCATCAGAGAAGTGGGCATCGGAGGAACATTCCTGGCAAAGAGGCACACGCTAAAACACCTAAGGGACGCATGGTCCCCCATGGTATTCGAATACGGAACCTACGAGGACTGGATGAAGCACGGCTCAATCGACCCGGTCAAAAGGGCCAACGCGAAGGCGAGGGAACTCTTGAAGGGTGCAAGATCGGTGCCTCCGGAAGACGACGTTGCAAAGGAGCTCCAGGACATCGTCAGGAAGAGCGAGAAGGAACTGAAGTAGGTTGACCCTCACCAGATCAGATTCTCGGTCGAAATCCCTCGGCCAGCTTTCAGTGTACAAGCCATGGAAAAATGGAAAAGGGAGATTGAAAGAGAGCAGGGACCAGGTCAGTTGGGGGGAAAGGGGGAGGAGAGTGGCTGACTCCTTGGTCCAGAAGGAAGAACTTCTTTCCCTCTCTCAATCTCTCAACTCACAGAACGCTCTCGACCCTTCATATAGGTGTTGTTCTCGAAATCAACCGTGATAACAACGTATGGACGCCGCCAAGGTACAAGCATTTAATGAGGAAACGGGATTACTGGACACATAAGGCAGTTGATCCAATGCCGCAAGTTCCCGTGAGCCTGCCAAGGAGAATCCGGGCCGTCGTTTTCGATCTCGACGACACGCTTGTCGAATCGACCGTGGACTTCGCGAAGTTCAAGAGACTGGTCATCCAGAGGATAGGGACTTACGGCGACGACAGTTCATTCTACAGCCCAAATGAGACCATCGTCAAGATAATCGCCCGTTTCGAGGACAGGATGCGAAACAGGGGCATCAATGAGAATGAGATGCGGACCATACTTGCCGATCTGGACAGGATTATGGATGGGGTCGAACTCGAGCGGGTCTCGGAGACCACGGCGATCAATGGCGCCGTCGAGCTGTTGGGCTATCTGAGGAAGAAGGGAATAAGAATCGGGGTACTGACGAGAGGATGCGAGGAGTATGCGCTGACTGCGTTGGAAATCACCGGGATGCAGACCCTTGTGGACAAGGTTGAATGCAGGAACTCGAACACGAAAGCGAAGCCGGACCCAGATTCGTACCTGAACCTTGTGAGGATCCTAGGCGTGCCGAAGGAGGAGACAATCTTCGTCGGTGATCATCCGATTGATGCCCAGTGCGCGGCGAATGCAGGAGTCCCGTTCATTGCAGTGCGGACAGGGGACGTTCCCGAGGAAGACCTCAGGGACGCTGGGAGCGTCGAGATCTTCCCTGATGTCAAGCACATGATAAGCTGGTTTGAGAAGCACTTAATCGATTGAACAATAAAAGGAACCTACAATCGTATAGTTTGATGATAGTGGATAAATTAAGCACCCTATCTCGGGTGCGCGTCCAAGAGCCTCAGAACACCCGCTTCGCCCGAGCTCATGACCGACTCCTCCTGAACGTCTCCCTCTGAGCGAGGTATGATCGGCTCCATGCACCTCTCGAGCAGCGCTAGCTCCCTCTGGCCGACGGTTCTCGGGTCCAATGGGACAATCAGGATGCAGTCGTTCGTCACAACTGTGTCCCTCAACTGGTGCATGAACTGGAGCATGCGGTCGTATGTGTTCAACGTGATGAGGTAATCAAGGCCGTCCAGCACCACAACTGTATTCCTTGCGCCTTCGACGAAATTCCTGACCTGGCTCATCAGGATGCCAATCGCCGTCGGGTTGATCCTTCCGTCGCCGACAAGGTTCGTGAGCCAGAGCATTCTGCAATCGCCGATTCCATGCTCGGACAGGAGCTTCTTCGGAAAATCTCGTGTGACGATCAGACCGTTGTATCCTGCGGACAGCTGTTGGTCGAAAAGCTCGAAGCTTACCTTGGGTCGCCTCTCCTCGACGAGGTAGACGTTGCCTGGCTTAGGCTCGGAACCAATGACATAAGCTGAGCTACCAGCTGAGGTCACTACTGCATCCCATCCGAGTTAAGTATATGTTTGGTCGATTTATTTAATACTGTTGTCCAGGCTTCGCGGAGATGACACAGACAGCTCGCAAATGCAGGACCGCGAGATACAATCACAAACGGGAGCAGAAGACTCTTATCCTGTCCTGGCCAACTTCGCCGAAACTGCACTTGGCGCAGTCGAAAATCGTGGCTGCAGACCGCATTTCATAGCAGCAAGGGACATAGAAGAACTTGGTCACGCCACCACAGATGACTCGCGACTTGCCATCAATCACGCTCCCGTGAGGGCAACTCCCGCACTCGCTGGCATTGACAGACCTTTCTTCTCCGAGGTCGCATTTGGTCTGGAACAGCTTGTGCATCTTCTGCGTCATAGCTTGCTTAGCCTAAATGTACGACCTCTCTGATATCATTTGCTTCGACAGACGAGAGGAAGTGCGGGTGGCCCGGTCCAGGTCGCGTCTATTCCTCTGGTCTGAGCTCGAGTCCAAGGGCGGACATGGTCTTCTTGTAGGCCTTGATCACGCCTTTGTATTCCTTGCTCGGCCTGCGAGTCTCAGGATCCCAGCACTCGTACAAGCTCTTGCCCAGCGGAGGCGCTTTCAGCTTCGATTCGTACTTCCCCAGGAGCTTCTTCACCAGCTCGTTTGCGTCCGAGAGCTTCATGCCAGCCACTGCGTGGCCCACCTCGGCGGAAATCCTCGGCTCAACTGGAGTCGTCCTGTCCTCGTGCTTGTTCGTCGCTACGCCGAGCGACTCTATCGAGAGTCCAGCAGTGACCGCTGCAGTCACCGACGCCGATGTCTCAAACAGGCACATCGGAGTGCAGGGTCCAGCTGTAGTGTAGTTCAGATTCAGGCTCAGGAGATGAGTGTTCCTCGAGACCGCCTGACCCATCGTGCTGATGACCCAGAGCATGTCTCTGGGGCTGCTGGCGACATACTTCAGATGGATCGTGAACGGCAGCAGCCATGACGACTGGTAGGTCAGGATTCCCATCATGTGGTGCGCGACATTCGACACCGCAGTCCCTTCGGGTCCGCCGGAGTATCCTCCCAGAAGAGGGCCGAAACACATGCCGATCGGACCGCCCAACGAAAGTGCGACTGCGACCTTGTTCAGCCTTGCGAAGTCGACCTTCATCGGGTCCATGCAACAAATCATGTAGCCATCGGATGGGCGCATACCGAACTTCGGGTGCATGGCCGCAGCCAGTGCGATATCGGACTCCGCAGTTGCGAGGGAGTTCATTATGGGTATTCCCTGGCGTCCCGCCCTATTGCACGCCTCCCTGGCAAGCACCGCGTTCCTCTGGGCTGCCAGGATCTCCAGGGGCGAGGCTGGCCTGACCCTCATACCCCCGACACGCGTTATGGCCGGGGTGGTGATCCCATTTGTCTCAGGTATCTCCGCGTAGCCTTCCACCAGCGTAAGGAACGATCTGTCACTGGAGCATGCACCCCCTCCAGCGCCCAGGAGGCACCAAGGAGGTGTCTTGTCTCCGACCTTCCTGTTGACAAGGGCTTTTCTGTCCCTTCCCTCGCCGAAGTGCACCTTAGACGGGGCGGTCCTGAGAGCGTTCTTTATTTCCGCCTCGGTGTAGGAGATGACCCGTCCGCTGGTTGTGCAGTATGCGCCGACATCGATTAGGAGCTCCATCCCGGCCTCGAAAATATCGTCTGCCAGCGAGTTGTCGTTCGGGATCGGGTTGCTCGGGTCGAACTTGATCTTGTGCTCCTTGACTTTCTCCTGAACCTTGGGCGCGAAAACCCTTAGCTGGTAATCGGTTTCGCTCATTGGCTTGCCGTTAAGGGCCTTCTCCATCACGTCTAGAATCTGTACCACGGGCTCACCTGCCCTTGACGAACTTGTCGGCGAGCTTCACGGCCTCTACGGCGGTCATGCCGCAACCGTCGGCCCCGATCTCCTTTGCCCATTCCTTCGTAGTGGGACCGCCGCCCACGAGTACTGCGAACTTCTTCCTGTCTCCGGAAGAGACCAAGTAGTCCACAATGTCCTTCTGTGAACCGATGGTACTGGACATCAGGGCTGATGCGCCAATAATCCTGGCGCCTACCTTTCTGGCCTCTTCCACGAATGCGATGGTCTTCACATCGACGCCCAGGTCTATGACGTTGTATCCACCTGCCAACATGAGGCTGGCGACGATATTCTTGCCGATCTCGTGCACGTCTCCCTGGACGGTGCCAATCACCGCAGTCGCTTTGGAGCCTCTCGATCCCTTTGGAAGCAGCGGCAGCAACAATGCCAATGCGGATCTCATGGCATCGCCCGCGAGCATCAGTTCTGGAAGGTATAGCTCCATCTTCTCGAACTTCTCGCCCACTTCTTCGATAGCTGGCACGAGGCCCTTCTCGATAGCCAACAGGGGGTCCATCTTAGTCGCGATGACCGCCCTTGCCGCGCTCACTGCTGCCGCCGAATCATATCCCAAAACTGACTTCTGTAGGTCTTTCAGAATCTTGTCGCTGCTCATTACCCCACCTTGCCGAGCCGCCGGGCCGTGTTTTGTCGAGGGCACGGGACTCTTGGTTAATTTGCTGACCTCTACATTAACCTTCGTCTGCTAGAGGGATGTCACCTTCGTTTCGACCTCTCAGGATGGAGAGTGGACGAGGCTGAACCTTCTGGCGGAGACACCGATTGTCGTCCCCGAATTCAGACAGCGAAAGCTTTTAAGACTGGATAATGCTAAGTGGTCGCGGGCACCGAAAACAGAGCTAGCCAGAGTCCAGCTGGCTCTGTGTTGGGAGTTCGAATCCAGATGGCTTCGATGATTGACAAAGGTGAGTTGCTAACAGAGCTCTCAGATGGGATTGTGGTCTGCACAAAAGAGGGCGACATAGTCTATTCCAACCCCGCTTTTGCACGGATCTTGGGACGGAGCCCCGACGATATCAAGACGAAGAACCTTGCGAAGGACCTTGTGGAGAGGAACATCGAGTGGAAAGCCATGGTCTCCCTGCTCGAGCAGGGCGGTCTTGTCGAGGACTACGAAATCAAGTTCAAAAAGTCAGATGGCAGCATAGTCTGCGCGTCGATATCATCCTCATTGCTGAGAGATTCGGCGGGCCTTCTGATCGGTATTGCCATCGTGCTGCGGGATATCACCACTCGGAAGAGCCTTGAACATGAGCTCAGGGACAAGGCGTTCAGGATCGATGTGATGAACAAGATCGCCAAGGCCTCGGCGGCGGACCCGGATGTCAGAAGACACGCACTGGCGAACATCAGCTCCGAGCTCAAGAAACTGATGAACTTCGACATGATCACAGTGGGGATCACTGAGCAGAACGGCAGGCATGTCGATGTCATATTGCCTGATCCTGAGAAGCCCAATACCACTAATTCTCTCGGCACTGTCCCCTTCGAAGGCAGTGTTGTTGAGAAACTCAAGTTCGGCAGGACGGCAATCATAGTTGGTAAGGACGCAGGGAGAAAGCCGTATACCGAACTGGGGATCATGGATGCCAGCAGATACATGTCAATGCTCTGCGTGTCGTTGACCAGCAGAGGGCAGACCATCGGCTCTCTCAACGTCTATTGCTCCAAGCAGAATGAATACAACTTGGAGACCGCAGACATACTGCAGATGGTCGCGGACCAGATCGCGGGACTCGTGGACAACATGGTCCTGATGTCCTACCTCGAGAAGAAGGTCAAGCTCCAGGAAATCCTGGTGAGATCCGGAGTGGAGCTTCAGAAGGCCATCAACACCCAGCAAATATACGCGGCCATCGCGTCCAATCTGAGAGAGATCATAGCCTACACGGATCTCTCCATGTACTTGGTCGATTGGTCCAAGAGGATGATCTACCCGGTCTATGCAGTGGGCAACTACGCGGACGAAGTGATGGCTTCTCCAGGGACCTTGGACGAGGGAGTAGTGGGAGTGGTCGCAAAGACAGGGAACGCGGAGTTCATGGACGATGTTGATTCTGATCCACGGTCAGTGGGTATCCCTGGCGAACCGCTGGAACACAACTCAATGCTGGCCATCCCATTGGTCAATCCTGACGGCGTGATGGGAGTCCTGGAGCTGTACAGACCAAAGGGACATGTGTTCACCAACAGTGATCTGGAAGCTGGAAAACTGTTCGCGCAACAGGCGTCTGTGGCGCTCTCGAACGCCAACCTGGTCTCCAAGCTTCAGGAGGCAAACAAGGAAATCGAGCTGCTGAACGACCTCATGTTCCACGACATCAATAACTTCAACTTTGCAACTCTGAACTACATCCAGGCGATCGCAGGGTTGAAGGAGATCCCGCCGGAGCACAGGGTGTACCTTGAGAAATCGCTCCATCTCATAAGGCAGACGGCTGAGCTCATCGAGAATGTCAAGAAATTGACGAAGATCGGCATCATGAACTCAGAGGACTTCGTACCGATTGACCTTTCTCTCGTACTTAGGAAGATCGTATCAGGACTTGAGAACTCGTTCCCTGGGAAGGCCATAAGCGTCAAGATGAATGTCCCGGAATCATCCTTCGTTCTGGCGAACAAGCTGGTCGAGGAGCTGTTTGTGAACCTGCTTTCGAACTCTGTCAAGTACGACCCTCAAGAGGAGGTAGAGATAGACCTCGACTGCGGCAAGGTCGTGGAGGACAACAGGACATTCTGGAAGGTCTGCATATGCGACCACGGCAATGGCATAACAGACGACAAGAAGCCGATTCTGTTCCAGAAGTATGTGCGATTGAAGCCTGACCCAAACACCCCAGGCACAGGGCTAGGCCTATCGATATGCAGGGCCCTGACGGACAAGTTCGGCGGAAGGATATGGGTGGAGGACCGAGTGCACGGCAAGAGCGAGTTGGGGTCGAAGTTCTGCGTGGTCCTTCCGGCGGCAAAAGGCATTCGACCATAGCCCCACTATTGATTGGCTGATGGACAGATGGATTCTCAAAAGAATGACCAGGTCAAGTCCGACATTGTGAGACCGGCCAGGGTGGCAATCGCGCGTTGTCAAGGATACCAAGCGGAGGACGTCAAGGCCGCCATGCGCATGGCAGTGGATGACCTAGGAGGTATTGGGAAGTTCGTCTCGCGAGGTGAGAAGATACTGCTGAAGCCGAACATGCTATCGCCGAAGCCTCCCGAGGAAGCGGTCACAACCCATCCAGAGATCGTCAGGGCTATGATCCACCTGGTTCGCGAAGCGGGCGGAACGCCTTCGGTCGGTGATACGCCTGGCGGAAGAGCGACCGAAAGGATCTTGAAGAACCTGGCAGAGTCAACTGGCATCCGGAAGGTGTGCGACGAGGAAGGGGTCGAGTTCGTACTGCTGATCGATGCTGAGAAGTTCCCCGTGCCGAACGGCAAGGTGGCCAAGTCATTCGAGCTCGCCTCCACCCTGAGATCAGTCGACGGGGTGATATCCCTGGCCAAAATGAAGACCCACGCCTTCACAGGCCTCACTGGGGCTGTCAAGAACCTCTATGGGTTGATTCCCGGACTGAGGAAAGCCGAATATCATATGAGGATGCAGAACGCCAATGCTTTCTCGGAGATGCTAGTGGATTTGGCGGAGTGTGTCCGACCCAGGCTGACCGTGATGGACGGCATTGTCGGCATGGACGGCGACGGTCCCGCAGCCGGACGTCCAATCAAGATAGGGCTCATCATCGCGTCGGATAACGTTCATGCACTCGATGCAGTCTTCGCAGAACTGGTTGGAGCCGAATTCGATTGCGTACAAACGATTGCGATTGCACAGAGGAGGGGCCTCCTTCCTCGCAGCCCACCACATGCAGATGTGTCCGGGGGCGGACTGGATGAATTCCGGATCAAGGATTTCAAGATGCCCGGTTCGCCGAAACCCTTCGCAAGGATACCAGCTGCGATCATCAGGGTCGCATCTGAGGGCGCCTCAAGGAAACCGGTGTTCTCAAAGTCGAGATGCGATCTCTGCGGCACATGCATCGAATCATGCCCAGCGAGGGCGCTCAGGAGGGGTGAGCGCATACCCGCCATCGACAGAGGAAAGTGCATAAGATGCTACTGCTGCCAAGAACTCTGTCCGAACAAGGCGATTGCGCTCAAGCGGTTGCCAGCTAGATCACTAGGGCGTGCAGCATGGAGCCGAACGAAGCGAACGCTCGGCAGACGCATAGTCTAGCGACAGCAGAGCGCATGGACATGCCTCTTGGGAGTAGGTAACAACAGGAATGTGGAGCGTGTGCACCAGGACTCATCTCTCCAGACACCGCATCCCCCTACTGATGCTGGCTCAACAAACAAGCGAGCTAGATAGGCGAATCCGGATGCGCATTTCCTATCATTCTCTCAGATTCTGATGTCCCATCATATGCAATGAGAAGGACATAACTTGTGCAACGCCAGATTTGACAAGAAGCGGATCATGTCGGTGGTGCTGTGCGCAGGGCTTGGCTTCAGAATTCTGCGTTTGATAGGTCGTCGACCCTGCATTATCCTTACGTCATTTGTTGGACGTTCAATATGGAGCGTTCCCTTGGGTATTGCTGAGAACATTGTCGCTTCGAAGCGGTAGAGCACTAGCGAATCTTATCTCGGCAAATGATTGCCCGAAGAGGAAAATGGCGTGCAATTTTCTAATTTTATTCCATTCCAAAGGGCGTTGCTCGAAGAAAATCGCAACCAGATGCTCAATGTAGCAATGTTCATATACCTTGGCTTCATTCGGTGTTTAGTCCTGCCAGTTTCCGCAGAAACGAGGGATATCCAGCAGGCGGAAATCGGCTCTCAAGACCTTGCGGGTTGGCCGGGGCTCAGCTCGATAGGCCTAGGGCATTCGGGACCAAACAAGAGTCGTGTGCGGGGGAACTAAACTTGAGTAAGGGAGTTCTGGGATTTCTCTCTGTGTGTGCAGTTGTGCTTAGCGTGACCGTATTGTCGGTACCTATCGCTGGTCTCATGGGTGCAATAGGAACGGTGGAAGCCGCTCATGAGACTGAGCTCAGGATCGGATTCATGCAGAAGGTTGACAGCCTGAACCCGTACGTCGGGCTCAACGACGCGTCTTATGTCTTCTACGGCCTTGTCTATGATGGGATGCATGTCATCGACAACCAGATGAACCCGTCGCCTGACCTGGCGACTGGAGTCTGGGCGGTACCGATGACAGATCCGGAGATGCAGAATACTGGAGCACCATATGGTTCTATCTGGCAATACAACCTCACGACCAATGCTCAATGGACCGACGGGGAGCCGTTTACCGCGGACGATGTCGTTTGGAACATCAGGCTCAACGCGATGAACTACGAGGCGATGTGGGCCTTTCAGCCGTACTCCTATTTCATGAAGGATGCCCGGAAGGTCGACGAGTCCACAGTGAGAATCTACTTCTACGATAGGTTGAACGGAGCCCCGTTGCCAGCTTCGTACGCTTACCTGATTTCGATTGCCATGATGCCGAAACACATGCTTCAGAACATGAACGCGTTCGACATTGGATTCAACTGGTCCGGCGTGTTCGAGGGTGACATGCCAATAGTCGGCACTGGACCGTTCATGTCCACCCCGGATATACGTGATGAGTGGCTGTCTGGTGACCACATAACACTCCTGAAGAATCCGAAGTACCACTGGAAGGTAGACAAGCCCGGTGCGCCCGAGATCAAGTTCGACAAGCTCACCATGTACTTCTTCGACGACTCGACGGCTATGTCGTACGCGTTGCAGAACAACCAGCTTGATGTCGCTGCGTTCCCACCGCAGGCATACAGGGCAATCAAGAACGGAGTAGCTTCGGGAAGCATCGGGAACGTGACGACCTTCGATGGACCCAAGATCACGCAATACTGGACCGAGATTGGGATAAACATGAACCAAGGGGGTCCGAACCCATCGAGGCTCGACCACACTATCAGGAAGGCGATGGCGATGGCAACAAACAAGTCGTACATCGTCGAAAACTACTACCTCGGCTTGGCCAAAGAGGGGACCACGCTCATCTCGCCGATCAACACGTACTGGCACTACGAACCGAATGCCACTGAAAAGTTCTCCTTCGACATTGCAGCGGCGAATGCGTTGCTCGAGAACGCTGGGTATATCGATGTCAACCATGACGGCACAAGAGAGTGCACTTCAACAAGCTACGCCGTTAGGGAGCGTCTCGTCAACGAGAGCATGCCTTTGCAGTACCAGATGTTGCTGAGAAGAGAGTACCCAGAGGAGAGGGACATAGCAATGTACCTCGAGAGCCAATGGGCTCAGGTCGGCATTGACATCAACTACTTGATCGTTGACGAGAGCACGATGAGCACGATGGTCTATGGGTATGGGTATGACACGATGATATGGTACTGGAGCTCAGACATCGACCCGAACTATCAGCTGTTCGTGCAGTCGAAGGCGGCTTGGAACGGGTGGAGCGACAACATGTACCTGAACGAATCCTATGAGGAGAATTACACCAAATCTGTGAACACTATCGACAGGGACCAGAGAAAGGTGTTCGTCGACAACTGCCAGAGGGTGAACTACCTGGATGCTGCGTACATCATCCTTGCCTACCCGTACCAGACATACGCCTGGAGAGACGACACATTCACGGGCTGGGGCGACTGGGCTGCCGACCCTGGACGGAGCGTCGACAACTTCTGGATGGGCAACCCGTTGTACTTCGATCTCGTCCCAATCTATGCTGAATCTTCCCCCATCAACTGGGTGCTCATTGGGGGAGCCGCGGCAGGCATAGCAGTGGTCGTGGCAGCCGTTGTGATCCTCAGGATGAGGGGCAAGAAGAAAGAAGGTTCAATCAAGGATGAATCGAGCCCGCTCGGAGACTAATCAAAAACCCAATGGCCCGGAAACGGGCCATCCAAATACCTTTCCCATGGAACCCGACCTGGGTGTGCGATGGTAGCACGCAAATACGGGGCGGTAGATAGGGCATCATTGGAGCGCGGTAACAAGCACAGTCTGATGGGGCGCGGATGATAAGGCAGGAGGTACTGGAATGGACATGAGGTCTTTCGTCACAAGGAAACTCATCTATCTGGCCATAACACTGTTCGCCATCTTGCTTTTTAACTTCTTCCTTTTCCGAATCATGCCCGGAGACCCGGCTGCTGTCATCGTTCCCAAGAGCGGAGACGAGGCCCTTAAGACTCTAATCAGAGACAAGTTCCACCTGAACGACCCCCTTCCTCAGCAGTTCTACTACTACGTTGTACAGGTCTTCACGCTCGACTTCGGACCGAGCGCAGCAGTTTGGAAAGGGGCACCGATAAGCGATGGCCTGCCAGAACCCATATTCAATACCGTCTTGCTTGTGGGCATAGGCACGGCCCTGGCAATCTATTTGGGCGTCATGCTGGGGAGATTCGCCGCGTGGAGGCGCGGGAAACCAGCAGACACAGTGGGGATGGCATTCGCTCTCGTCTTTTACTCGATGCCCACATTCCTGTTTGCGTTGATCATGTTGATGCTCTTCGCGGGCGAGCTCAAATGGTTCCCGTTGAACGGGCCGTACGGCAAGCTGCCATTCGTCGATCATCCCCCCCGATATGAGGACATGACCATCATAGAGAAGATCATCAGTCGCGGATATCATCTGGTTCTTCCCGTTGTTGCATTTACAATAGAGGTAATGGCGGAGTACGCCCTGATCATGAGGAACTCCCTCACAGATGTCCTCACAGAGGACTATATCGTCACAGCAAGGGCGAAGGGGCTCTCGAACAAGCAGATCCTGAACGACCACGCGATGAGGAACGCGATGCTGCCAGTGGTGACTGTCGCTGCCATCAGCGTCGGCTGGGTCCTGGGAGGCGACATAATGGTCGAGATCGTGTTCTCCTACGACGGCGTCGGCATGCTGACCTGGGATGCTGTGAACAAACGGGACTTCCCCGTGCTCCAGGCGCTTTTCCTGCTCATGGCGATCGCGGTCTTGTTTGCGAATTTGATCGCAGATGTGATCTACATGTACCTTGACCCGAGGGTCACGATATAGGAGTTGACCGAGTGACGGCAAACGACATGCAAAGGGGACTCAGAAAGCACGTATTCAGGACCGTAGGTCGTGCTTCAGCTGGTCCTCTCGCAATCATTCTGGCTTCTACGATTCTTGCCCTTACCCTCATTGGCTTGACCGCGCCTTTGGCATCCTCGGGGACGTGTGACGAATCGGCTCCGACTGCCCATGCGCTTGCGGCTCCGGGGGACCCCGTAGCGGACGCGGGACCAGACCGGACCGTGCCTATCTTCGTGCCCGCGGAACTTGACGCTCAGAACTCGACAGGGACATCGTTGACCTACTCCTGGAAGGTCAATGACAATGGCTCAATAGCAACTCTGACCGGGATCAAGCCCCTGTATACTTTCTTATCTGTTGGCTTCTGCAACATAACCCTGAACGTCACAGACGTGAACGGCATCTGGGCCGAGGACGTAGTGATGTACAAAGTGGCTCCGTACGTCGACGCGGGCTCGAATCGCCGCGTCGCTGAGGGGACCGATGCCACCACAATCACTCTGGACGGCAGCAGATCCCGGGACAATGTAGCCATTGTGAACTACACCTGGAACTTCAGATACGATGGTAGCGATAGGGAGCTTACAGGGGTCAACCCGACCTTCACGTTCTCAAAGCCAGGCGAATACGTCATCACTCTAGCGGTCGTTGACGAACTTGGCTTCTCGAACAGCGCAATCGTCGTCGTGAATGTGATCAAGGCGCCCAGCTTCTTCGCGAAGCACTGGATATTCACATTCATCGAACTCCCGGCAGTCCTAGTCATCGCGTATCTCATCTACAACAAGTGGAGGAAGGGCGCGGGGATCATAACGAAGACGGACGTCGACAAGGCGAGGCTTCAGTGGAAGACATTCAAGAAGACCTGGAAGATATTTCGGGCTAACAGGCTCGGGTTCAGCGGCATGATCGTCCTTTTGGCGTTCGTGGTGATGGCAGTCTTCGCACCGTATCTCTCAACGGTTCCGAATCCGGATAGACTCGAGAACTATGAGCACACTCACCTGGCCCAGAACTGGGTAAACCCGCTACCGCCATCCCTGAAGAAGTCACCGTTCACTGGACAGGTGCATCCGTTCGGAACGGACCACAAAGGACAGGACGTCTACAGCTTGACCTTGTACGGTTCAAGGGCATCGCTTGAGGTCGGTCTCCTCGCCACGATGATATCAGTCGTCTTGGGTGCCTCCATCGGCCTTGCCGCAGGGTATTTCGGAAGAGTGACGGACGAGGTCCTGATGAGGGTTACCGATTTCTTCCTCGTTCTCCCGTGGTTCCCGCTAATGATTGTCATGATGGCCATCCTCGGTCAGAAGTTCATCTGGGTGGTCATCGTCATAGGTATCACGAGCTGGCCATCCACGGCCAGAGTAGTAAGGTCACAGGTCCTAACGGTCAAGGAGAGACAGTTCATCGTGAGGGCGAAGTGCGTAGGCGCAAGCGATAGTCACATCATCAAGACGCACATCATGCCGAACGTCCTCCCGCTCATATTCGCGAACACCGTGCTGCTGATCGCCATTGCGATTTTCTCCGAGGCGTTCCTGGACTTCTTCGGACTGGGCGACACTACGGTCATCAGCTGGGGGGGGATGCTTGAATCCGCATACGACCAGGACGCGTTCTTGCTCGGCGCGTGGTGGTGGATCGCAGCTCCCGGGATAGCGATCGTCACGATGGTCCTGGCATTCTCCATGGTCGGGTACGCGATTGACGATGTATTGAACCCGAAGCTCAGAAAGCGCTGAGCGCGGAGTCCAAACCCATTTCTTTCTTGGTTTATTCAAGAGACCGCATGAGCGTTGCTTCAACAGAAAAGGAGAATCGAAGAAAGGGTTTCAGCTGAAATCATACCGGGATTACTTCGTCTGGCTCGCAGCGAGTTCGGCCTGCCTCTTCCTGAAATAGG
>Ga0315275_10000672_pt1 | contig 28388 bp, 22 predicted proteins | sample YL17G03_0_MG_FD_205557 | JGI IMG/M metagenome (GOLD analysis project Ga0315275, IMG submission 205557) | Sediment microbial communities from Yellowstone Lake, YNP, Wyoming, USA - YL17G03_0 | ecosystem: Environmental > Aquatic > Freshwater > Lake > Sediment | place: USA: Wyoming | collected...
CCTCAGTCATGCCTGTTTCAATCCTTGTTCTCTTGGATGTATCGTCGGAAGTCCGCAAAATTTTGCGTATTTTTCGCTTAATCGCGATTAAATTGCTCAAATTCTCCGTTTGAATTTCTTCATGCAGAATTATTGATTCCTATTTAAAGATAAGAATCATGTGCAGATTGTTGCGTAACAACAATCGATACACTTGTTTTTGTATTTACTCTTGTTCGGATAAAATCCTTTTTCGATGATCTCAAGAATTTCATTTACAATCGCTAGCCCATTCTGGAAATCCTGCTCAGTAAATTCAAATGTCTCGATATGGTTGTTGCTCCGGGTGAAACAGATAAAACCACGTTTTACATTACGACGATAATTTTCCTCGATCATGATCGCTTGAAGGATCAGCTGATACTTATATGTCTGGAAGATTGTATCCTTGAATTCCGCAAATTTGTATTCAAACGGGGCTGCCGTACCATCATCAAGGAAGAGTACTTCGTCAACTATCCCTTTGATGTGATGCTGCTTGGATGCAATGAAAACATTAATCTCCTTTTTTACGACACCAAGTTTCTTCCGAAGGTAATCCGGATTCGTTATAATTTTTTCTTCGTGCACATCGCGTCCCTTCATCACCTTGAACCGCTTTTCTTCATGCTGCGGAATATCAAGACAGTGCATATAGTAGATGAACCTGGGGCAGAACAGGTATTCGAGCACATCCGAAATCGTGATGATCGTTTCGCTGTCGGTTAGCATGATCAGAAAAATTTTGTCAGGAGTTCATCGCTCACTAGTTTCTTGTCAAATGCTTGGCCGAGCAGCTTCACTTTCTTGAAGGAGGTATCATCCATCGGGAAAACGTACACGGAGTCGATCTCCGGATCGATCTCCAGCTCGCATTCCAGCGCAAGCGAATCGCGCTCATTGGAATTCAGGTTTCCGAGAAATACGCTCTTCTGAACCCGGTACAATCCCTTGTTCAGGCAAATCTGCGCCACATGGTTACGTGCTTTGTTCTTCGCAATATCATACACAACCCAGACCATCGTCATTTTCTCATCTCCTATTTGATCAGTTTGTTTGCGATGGTGTGGCACTCCATCTGGATCGTGTTCTGGATTTTCACGTTCCTTCCACGATAATCGATCTCTCTATCAAACATCTCATTTACTGCCCCGATCAGTAAGGCCTTACCATCCTTGTTCAGGTAAAATCCGCCCGGCACGGGATCGAAATATTTCTCGGAGACCTGCCGTTTCATAAAAAGATTGAGCACCGTTTTATCGATATGAGTCCGGAACAGCTCGATCAAATCGAAGACAAAGGATCGCTTGTTATAATTGTCCGTGTGCAGAAACCCGACATAGGGATCAAGCCCTGCGATGATACAGGATCGTTCAACATGCGAGTAGAGGACGCCATACCCGTAATTCAGAAGGCAGTTGAACCCGTCGCGCGCCGGGTCCCGGCTCCGTCCCTTGAACTTCCACGTTTCTGGCATGATGCTGTTGATCGCATCGAAATATGCCTGCGAGGCCATCCCTTCGATACCCATGATCGACCCGCGCTTGAAATCCAGTGTGCCTTTCATCGCCTTGAGCGATTCGAGCAGAACTTCAAGCCTCATGATATGCTGTTCAAGGGCATCTTTCTGCTCAGGCCGATTCCTCTTCAGGTCTTTGAGAAGATCGATTTGGTCCTCGATCTTCCGGGAAATCCATCCCCTCGCAAGGAAAAAGCCGGTATTCTCACCGGCGGCTTCGAGTTGTCGACGACGGATCAGGGTAGTGCTCCCCAGTTTTGAGTGCCAGACGCGACCGTACGGGTTGCCGTGGTAATCGAGAAAAATGATGTCGATGTTGTTCTCAACGGCGAACTGGATCGCATCGGTGGTAATCGTTGCCGATGTAGTAATTAGGATACTGTCAATTTTATCAGCGGAAACTTCGAAGGTCTTTTCATCGGTTTTTACCAGAAAGCAGTTGTTTGATTTTTTCAGGTAGGATCCCCGTGTGTTGATGACGAGCTGCATATGTTGCCTCCCTCAGTTTCTCCTTTTAGTTGTCGTACGGCACCAAACCCGCGCGAGACCGATTTTCCTATACCAAGCAGGTCCGGGATCAGGAAATTGGCATGGAACTTTCCGGTAAACGTCATGACGCTGATATCCTTGAGCCGGTCTTTCCTGAAATGGACATTCGCATCACATTTTATCTGACCGGGCACATCATAGGCAAGGGTTTTGGACATCGAGATGATATTCCCGATCAGGATTTTCCGTATAAATTCATCGCGCTCAGTCTTTCCTTTGAGCGTGTAAAATTTCCGGTAATTCTCCTGGTTCAGCGCAAGCCATGGAGTCACGAACTCGTACGAGCGGATCTTGTCCGAGATCCCAAACTCTTCATCTTTTAGTGAGATCCCGCGCTCAACTATCTGGTACGTGTTCTCACCGAGATGGATTTCCTGGTATTCATCAAAGATCTGTTTGAGGACTTCCGCGCCCTCGTTGATGCCGATGACGGTTGGAACATTGTCTATCATCTTGTATTGCACGACCGGGTAGCGGTAGATGAATTTGTCTGCATTGTGCTGGTGGAGCTCTGTGTATTCATTAAATTTCGTTGCGAAGAAGCCGCGAAGCTGTTGGGCGGAGCCGTGGATAGGCTGGGTGGAGCCGAGGGTCAGGGTGAAGGTGTGGAGGATCATATTATTAATGTCCCTCCTTCGGAGCGAGAGAAGCCAGTCTCTTTGTCGTACCAGATATGCAGTTCATTTTGCGAAATGTAACCGATGCCGCGCTCCTCATCGAAAAGTCTTTGGGCGTTGTTTTTAGGAACAGAGATAACATAATCAAAAAACTCTTTTCGCAGTCCGATAAATTCACGCCGCCGTTCCGGAAACGGTTTGGATTTTATCTCAATAAAACGCTGCCAGATCGTTTGGGCATTCTCATCGCATTCAACAAAAACATCGATCTTGGGATAATCATTCTGAATGAGGTGGAATTTTTCCTGAAGACCAGAAAGTTTGAGATCGCGTATCATCGAGAGGCATTCTTTTGAGAGATCATCCGCATGCAATTCCTTTACGAGTCGGTAGTAGTGTTCATTCAATGATAAAAAATCACATTCATGGACTGAAGTTTTTCCTTCAAAAACAATATTTGTCTTATCGATGAGGAATTGAGAATAGATATAATGGAAAAATTCTTTTTTATCGTCTTTGAGAACCACTATATTCACTTCCCCGCGTGTATTTTGCAGATTATTCCGGTTACAGCGGCCTGCAACCTGATTGACGGAATCCAGGGGCGCCATGTCCCGGTACACAATATCAACATCAATATCCACACCTGCTTCAATCAATTGAGTACTGACAATCACGATTCTTTTTTTGCTGGGATTCTCCCGGATTTTTTTAATCCTCTCAAGTCGCACCTTGGGAACGATATGCGTTGATAGGAAGATATATTCAGTATCAGGTTCGTTCGCTTGAGAAAGGGATGTTAAAACCTGCTTTGCCGAATTGATTGTATTAAGGACAATCAGAAAATTTTTCCGGGGTTCCTGTTGAATACGGCTTTTAACCTGGACGATAAAATCTGTCAGTAACAGTGGATCTTTTAGGAAATGGAGGGTGACACGATCGAGATTTGAAAAATATCGTTTTTTATCGGTTGCAAGTTCAACGATCTCGCCGTTTTGTTCACTGAAAATTAAAGGTTGAGTTGCCGTCATAAAAACGACGTGCATCCTGAGATGGGTTGCCATCGTTTGAAGAATATCGTGGAATAAAAGCCAGTATTCGTGGGGGATTGACTGGACTTCGTCAAGAATGATAATTGCATTGGCAAGAGCATGGTATTTCCGGATCGCCCGGTTCTTGTTGGATAGAATCGTGTGGAAAAACTGAACAAATGTTGTTATGATGAATTCCGAATGCCAGCCCTCAACCAGAAGGCGGGATGCATCCTCATCATAAGATTCGTTATCCTGTGTTTCATAATTGATATCGGCAAGGTGGTGGTGTTTCAATAAAATATTTGAAGGCGGGACATCTCCAAATTCCGATGAAAAGACTCTTTTTATTACATCATAATTCTGATCGATAATACTCAGGAACGGAAGACAGTAAACAATCCGAGGTCGCGTTCCCGTTTCACGAAGAATTCTTTCCCTGAGTTTCAGGGCAAATGATGCGGATAAAAGCGTTTTTCCTGTTCCGGTTGGTACATTGAGTGAGAAGATGCGTTGATTAAGATCAAGCCCCTCAATTTTTGAGATCACATCATCGTATATCTCATTTCTCAATTGTCCCATCGGTGTTGACGGGTTAAGAAAATTTGATGATTCGCGATATCGATCTATCAAATCCGGGCGAATATCTATATTTTCTCTTTCGGATTGAAGATCCGCCGCATCAAGTTTGTCCCCGGCGAGAAGGAGGGAGTAATGATAGAGTGCAAATATTTCCATCGCAGCATCTTCAGGAACCTTTTCAAGCTGAGGTTTGAGGCTGAATATTTTCCCATCGCTGATGATTGATGCGAGTATGGAATCCAGATCACCAAAAAACCGGGTAATGACAGTGTCCGGAAGCAATCCCCGGTATACCATAAGGAGGAGGTCTTTTGGAATCGCGTCGCACTGGCGTTTCAGGATTTCTTTCTTTTCGGGTGTTCTGATATTTGCAGTCTCTTCAAAAAAATTTTTCAAATCCCCGTGGTGCCTGCGGACAAGGACATACCCGATAAAGGGCAATAATGATCCGTTGGCACCAAGTTTTTCCGCAAAAATTTCCCTGACACAGTGATACGTAAAAACCGCAGATATCAACCCGTGTTGTGTTTCCGGTTTAGTTTTAAGTTTTATCCGTTCTTTATCATCAGAGAATAAATAGGTCTGGAAAAACGTAGTGGCCTTTCCAATATCATGACATAATCCAATAAGCCGTGAGTATTCTGAAAGAGTTTCCTGAGAAAAACCAAGAGTGGAAAAATCAGGGTTCGCCTCATTATGTGTTGAACTGCAAAATTCAGCAACTGCAAGGAGATGATCCCGCAATTTTTTATCGGGATGTGAAAAAAGATCACAAGACGGTGATCCGTTCATCGTTTCCAAGCTCATAATGGTGGTTTACCTTCGCAAGAATCGGTTTACAATTCCGTTCGAACATGAACTGATGATACTCGGTGACGGTCCGGTCTTCGGCCATTTCATTGGGAAGGGTTTCCGTCATGTATTCTTTCCCTGGCTCGAACTGGATTTCTTGAATCTGGTCATTACGGATCACAGAATCAATGGGGGTGGCTCCTGAATTCTCAATCCGCCGAACAGGATATTCTCCGATATATGCAAAATTTGCAATATGTTCAGATATCCCGAGGCACGGTGTATACACACACCGGTGATTTGCCAGCATTTCCAGCGCTTCGGAATATAATTGCGAATTCGTATGCGAGAAATATATGCGAAATTTTGGATCTTTCAAAAATTCAAATTTGATACGCGTGTGCTGCTTCACAATGTTCATTGTTCTTACTGATTCGGTATCGATCAGATTCTCGGAAAACCTAACTTTTTTCACCGCCTTCAAAATCCTGACCGCGAAACTGGCATCTTTTCGTGAAAATTTACCGAGATAGGATTCTTTCGAAAATCCAAGAATTGCTCCCATCAGTCCGCAGAGTGCGGTCCGTGGCGGAAGAGAAAAGGTGAGTGGAGAGGTAGTCGTAAAAAATTTCCGGAAGTGGGCATAATCACTCCACACATCAAATACCAGTACCTTTTCCATAGGGATCAGAATGTGAGTTGCTTGACCGGGGCCTTGATGGTCTTGAGGGCTTCCTCAATGTTCAATTGTTTTCCGTTCAGGGAAACACGAAGCTGAGGGTCAGCGCAATATTCGATAGACTCAATTTTCGTTGAATTATTTGTGAGGGTGTTTACGAACTTAGTGATGTCAAGCGGAATTTGAGTGATGTTGCGGATTTCCTCATCCGGAATATCTGATTTTTCTTTTACGATTAGCGTGTTCAGATCCCCGATATGGTAATTTTTTTCTTTATAGATGACTCTCAGCAGAAGCCGGGGCATCTGTCCCACCTTGGACCGGGAGATCAGGTTCTTGGTTCCATTCCAGAGGCCATCCATAAGGGAATTTACATCATCGTCAGTAAGTTTCGTTGTCTTTGCTGAATTTTCATTGACGATCCCATAGAATCCAATGAGAGAATAAGGCAGCACGTATTGTTCGGTGAACGTTCCTTGTTTGCTTGTCTTATCTGCTGGCATCACCGTTGTTCCTTTCATATATACCATTTTTACCCGGTGGAATGAACGCCCGATCCTGAACTGAACAGGGCCGGTCAGAGTAATTGTTTTTCCTTTGATAGCAGTTGTAGCCCCAAACAACCGGATGTCAATGCAGGATTTCAGAAGTTCATCAGAGTTTGATATTTTAAGATCTTTCATCCGCTCTTCTTTGTCTTTGAGATTCCCTTTGTCATCCCGGGTACCACGGATAAAAATTTCATGATTCTTGAAATCATGGAGATAGTCCCGTACGGTGCGTTTCAACCGCACGTCGCTGACGAGATTCTCCATAGTCTCTTCATCAATCCGGGGTTTGTTTTCATCCAGCGGATCTCCATTGGGATTGATATCCTTTACATCATATAAGAACAACAATTCCGAACGGTTTGATACAATATCACTCATGTGGTTTCACTCCTTCATCCTGTTTTTCGAATGCAAACTGATCGACAAGATTCATTCCGAGTACGAAATAGAATGCAATCTCATCTTTTGATAATTTCCAGTCGTCCCCTGCCTCGATCATCAGCGTAGAAATCAGACGTTCAAGATCGCGATAATAATTTGATTTGTACTCCTCCAGTTTGTTCTGGATTTCCGGAAAAATTGCCTGCACTTTTTTCTGATCCAGTTTTAATCCCTGAAGTTTTATCCGAAACGGTGTAGTTTTTCGCTCACGGTATTGGATATTCAACAGTTTCTGACAAAGAACACCTTCGAGAAATACTGCACTTTTCGCACTTGTGTTGAAAAATGCAGGAAAATCCTCAAAGATTGTACGAGCTCTTTTGTAAGTTTCCGATGATACATCCACCGTAACACTTTTTAACGAATTTGTCATTTTAATCTCATCCTGATTACTCCCTAAAATTTTTAGTTCATCCAGATAGGTTAGAAGTGCTAATCCTCGTAAAGTGCTTTCTTTTGTAAAATCATTCTGTGCAAACAATTTTCTAATTTTTCTGACAACTGCCGATAGAATAAACGGATAACTAATTATTTTTCCGGAAAAAATCCGGCTTACAACATCGAGGAAATACGTTCGTGTATCCTGACCGTCTTTCTCTTTTCCAAAGAAATGGTAAATACTGTCAAATGTAAATTCAAACGAGCGTTCACCGGTTTTTTTCTGGTCTTTGAAGACCGGAACCTGTAAAGAATGTAATATAGGTTTCTTGTCTACAGCATTTTTAGCATCGAACAGTATCTTCAGCCGCGAGGGAAAAATATCTTCAATATACCGTTCTATTTTAAATTCGTTATTATTTTCCTGGTAGATGAGAATATTGCACAGGAACGAGTTTTCTTTTTCCGAAAGCTGTTTAAGAATTTCCTCCTTGGTATCACTCATCAATGCCTGATAGTTTTCATCCAGTTTTATCCGATTGCCCTCGTCATGGAAAATTTCCAATACCCTATACACTTCATCGCGTTTCCCGGGAGTAAGTGGCTTAGGGATAACGTAGTAATCAAAACCATAAAACCTGAAATGGGAATTGGTATCCAGATAATTTTTACCTCGTTCCAATTCGAGGGCACACGAAATACAGACAGGATAATTCTTCCATGCGAGACTTTGATCAAATCCTCCGGAAACCATACCGGGTTTATCCACAGTATAGAAATTGTACGTGGAAACAAAACCAAAGACTTCATCCTTTTTTATCCTGCATACGGAGCAGACTTGATCTTTGCCAATCGATTCTGTATTATATTTTTGAGAGAGTGATGCACGGGATTTTTTAATAAAAATTGTTTTAAAGACAGGAATATCTCCCAGGTATTGTCGATTGCCGTTTCCCTGAATGACAACAGTAAGTACTGCCGTTTCCTTCTTTGCTCTGACATCCTGAAGGGATTTTTTGACCTGTTCGATAATCGCTGAACGATTAGATTCGAGACAATTGCTCAGGGACTTCAAATATTTTACTTCAGAATCACTGAACGAATAAGGAACTATGGAGAAATCCTGCTCGAACCATTTGCTGATTTTATTGGGATAGGTCTTTTCAATATCGGTAACTTTTGATGTTAAAGTTACATTGGTCCCTCGCGAGCTTCCGAAACGATAGAGATATCGGGAGTTTTTTTCGTGTGAGTATTGTTCCTCACTTACCCGGATAAATGAAAATACCTCTCCTTTTTTTTCTACATCAATTGTCAAAACGCGTGGTGAATTCGTTGATCTTCCCTGAATATCTTCACAAAAAATTTCGATGAGTCCTTGGGGTTCTTCGGGATTTATTCTATCCTTATAGAGTGAGTACTCCCCAATTTCCCGTATCGCTTCTATCATGTGATCTGCCTATACGAACTAGTGAAATTATTTTTACACGGATTAATCTTCAAAAAATTATCCCTCTCTTATTATACAATATCCATCCATTCATCGCTCCATACAATAAACATAACGGATATGCGCCGCGAAAGTATCGGATTTACTTCCGCCGTATCGATAGAAACAGAATTTGTTTGAGAACCAAAACCGGATTCTCATTCAATGCTGTTTGTCATTCACTAGTTACTTTGGCACCAGTTTATCGATCTATACCACAAAACGGTCATCATAAAAGTTGAATAATCGATGATGTCTTAAGTAGTTTGCTCGGATAATTTTTAATTAGAATTAAAGAAGAGTTGTATTACCACATCTGATAAGGTCGTTAACAGATTTTTCACTTCGAAAGAATTTGCATATCAACCGCAAACGCAACAGAACCCACTACTTAATCAATTCCACAGTCACCTGGACATTCACGTCCCTTTTTGCATCTGCGCCATCCTTAAGGAAGAGAGTGTTCTCAATAACCAGATAATATTTTCCCTGAGACGGGAGGACGTATTGGAAATTTTTTGTAACAACATATGTGTAAATTACTCCATTAAATGAAGTAGATCCACCGTTTTTAAACGCGTTTGAATAAACTTGATAATTATTTTCATCCAGAACTAAAACATCAACAGGGGCTCCATCAGTAGTAATCTCAATATTAAACTGATACCCCTGATCCCCGGCCAGAAGATAAGACAAACTATGATCGTGGAAGGCTGTCTTGGTTTCATCTACGACTGGAATTGCATTAGAACTATCTGCAGGCTTATAATTTTTAATTCCATTCGTCACAATTTCATGTATTACTCCGGGAACCACTGATTTAATTCCAGATTCTGAACCCGCTTTTACCGCCACCTCTCCAGCTCTAACTGCCGTCTCTGAACATCCTGATACGAAAATAAAAAAAAGGACGAGAATGAAAAGAAAAATTCCTGCAATTTTCGCATTTTTCGGGTAAATTTGATTTTTCATCTTTTACACCAATACCCTATTCACTCTAATGGCATTCGATTGAATTCAGCATCCCATCAAATAACGATCGCGCGTCTTCCTGGCTCTTGCAACTGGCTGTAATGCTTATAAAGTCTCGTTGACTCGAAGGATCTTCCCACATGGCCATTACGAGATATGTCATTTTTCCATCAAGGGTTATATCGTGGCCTTCGCCAGTGACGTAATATATTGTATCCCCAGAATGTGTCGTCTCTTGCATTGAACTCGTATTTAGATCTGTCACTTGTTTTCGGACTAGAATGCTCATATCTGAAAACACTTTCTGAATAGATTGCGATAACGGGGCGTTTCCTTTCGGAAGCCAGGTTACAGCAATTACCTGATGATCGGGGTTATCGAACTGAAGCGTTCCCCTATAATACGTCGCATTTGAATACCCCGCGAAACTTGTATTTATCGGAATGGAAGATGGGTGGTTAAAGGATATTCCGTAATTCGAATATTTTTCCCATTGAAAATTAGAATCGTCTCCTGCCAATCCAAAAATAAATCCGGCTATAACAGCCAGTACGAATATTATGATTATGGGGATTCCCATGATGGTAAAAACCCATATAATAACTCCCCAATTTTGACTTTTTGGGTATACTTTTGTTACGACCCAATATATTATGAACAAAACAATTAATGAAAGAATAAATATACCAAACGATGAGCTGTCAAGTGTTCTTGAAAAGCTGAAGATAAGAGCGATTATAACTGATAGCCCTAATACGACCCACTCACCGACTGTTATTTTTTCAAACATTTTACCACGACATCAAACGCCCAGCTAACGATCTTTCATTTAAATTTGCATGCATTTGTGTAATATGCATACGTATGTATACGTTGCATACAAGTGCTATAAAATAGTAATTGTTGACAACAATATAACAAAATGGTCAATTCTACTTCTATCAGAGTTGAAAAAGAAACCCGTGATAAACTCGATTCACTTGGAAAACGCCGAGAAAGTTACAATGAGATTATTAAAAAACTTATCAATTTTTATGAAGATCATCAGGATACCCCATTGAATAAATAATTTTTTTTATTCTCGATATGTGTTTTGAATTTTATAAATTCATAAGAAAATAATATCTACATTAAAATATTAAATAAAATCAATGGCTAGCGGTGCAGCAATTATTGTTGGTATCATAATTATCGGCGCATTATACATGATTCCAATTTATTCAACTTCTTCGCCATTTGGGGGGCATTATTCCTTTACTGTGTCATCAGTTTCGTCATTGTGCAATAATACATTTATTGCCCTGCTTGGAGGTTCTTCCTGTCAATTTTATAAGGGAATTTTTTATCTGGGCTGGATTTCTGGCATAATACTAATCGTTTATGGTCTCACATCAAAATAAAGAATCATAAAGCTGAAATTGATCGATCACAAATCAAAAATATAGATATCAATAATATACTCGCTGTGGATATTGCTGCAGGATATAAGTTCGCTCGGACAATTTTTAACCAGAATTAAAGAAAAAGTCTTATCTCGTTAGTAGATTTTTTCACTTCGAAAGAATTTACATATCCAATCAAACGCAACAGTACCTATCTATCAACAGAATAGTAATATAGATATGTTAAACTCTTCTCAAGACAAGAGTGATTGAATGATCCTGGACATTATTGACGTTTTTTTTATCGTTTGGATTATCATTTGGGTTATTGCAGGTCTAATCCTTATAAAATATCGTCCTTTTGATCTTTTCAAAGCGATTATTTTTGGTTTCGTTATTGGCGGGTCAGTCATTATCTGGGGATTATGGAAATCCGATATTGTTTCCTTCCCGGTTTGGATCCAAGCAGGATCAACACTAGCTCTTCTTTCAATTACAATGATGGCCACTTATTCGACATCTGTCACTGCTCAGGCAAATCGAGAGCTTGCAGAAGCTACACAGAACCTTTTACTTCAGGAGACTAAAGAACGCAAAAGTAAAATTATCAAAGAAATATCTAAACAGGTTTTTCAACCAATTTTATTATTATTTAAAAGTGAACAAATGGCGATTGAAAGTGGTTATATTAACAATTCCTATTTGAGTAAAAAATTACTTCCTAAGCAATATTCTACTTCTACCCCAAAGATGTATTTTATAAAGCAAATTTATCCTCCTGACACTTTCTTAAGCAGTAGACTGAATGCTATTACATTTCTGAATAATCGATATGATGCCTATGCGACAAACAGAGATACCCTTTTAGAGAAAATTTTTTCGAAAAAATCGAAAGTTTTACCACAATTTGAACATTATTGTGAGGAATTAAAAAAAGATGGCGACAAATTCATAATTCCTCAAGATACTGAGATAATCTTTTTTCAAACGATCGCAAATTCATACTCAGAGTGGTACACAGGATATGATTTTGTTAATACTCACCGGCAATTATTAATTACAAAATTAAAAGAGTTGAACTTTTCAGAAGAAATAGTAGAATATCTGAAGATAAAAAATGAATTTTTAGAAATAAAAAATGAATATATCTCTTTAATCAATGGGCTCTTTTATGATTGGCAACGTGAATATCTTTTAACGGAATCCGATGTTAGATCACCATTAGATACCAATTCTTTTTAGAGTTCTATTGCATCTTTGGTTAAAATGCAAATTCGTTCGAAGTGAAAAATCCGCTAACAACAGTCGATGCATTAGACCCATTGACGCTTCTTTAATTCTAATTAAAGGAAAAAATAAGGCTCTGTAGCTGACAACTACTCGCGAAAGTCTTCAAATGCAATTGTGCTGAGGTCACCGGACATCGATCACCCATTTTCCATCTTCATTCTATATCATCCTACCCCGTGGTAGGAACAACATGCGTCTGCAAAAAAGAGTCGCTGGAAATCCAAGGAATAACCAGAAGCAATACAATCTTGAAACACACTTTACACATTGGTTTTTTATTAAATCATTTATTGAAGTTCAACCATCTTCAAAATCCTAAGGGTTAGTATCATTTTTCCCATCTAGATAAATTATATAGAATACTTTGGGGGAAATCCGAATCATTTCCATGGTTAATATAATTTCAGAACCATTAACGTTCAATACGCATCATATTCGAACAACAGAGGGAACCACATGCCGAGGGGACGAAAACCAAAAACCGTAACTATACCGGAAGATCCTGCACCGGAACCAATACTCGCAGATACTCGAGATCCGGCCGATAGAAAGGCTCCTGCAACGAACGCCAAGGTCTTTAGAACCGGAGATAAGAAACAGATCGAACAGTACGAACACAAAAAGGAGAAACGTTGTAACAACCCGCCTATTGGCCTCGTTCGGGCAGAGACCGATCCCGATGGGGAGAAGAAGACCTATCAGTACAATCCCCATCTCGACCCTCAACTGCAATGGTCCGGCAAGGCAGAGCATACCTCATTCGATGTCCCCACAGTCTCCCTTCACGTCCACGAACGCATCGACCCACATACCCTTATAAATGCCGTACGGAAACGCAATGGTGCCGGTGAACGTCAGGTTTCTCTCTTTGAATATGCAGGCGAAAACCCCCCCATCCGCGAAGCCATCGAGTTCTACAAGCACCGGCACAACTGGTCCAACCGGTTGATTGCCGGCGATTCCTTGTTAGTTATGAATTCCCTGCTGGCTAAGGAAGGGATGGCTGGCAAGGTCCAGATGATCTATATCGATCCACCATACGGCATTAAATACGGATCAAACTTCCAGCCGTTCGTCAATAAAAAAGAGGTCAAAGATGGTAAAGACGAAGACCTGACACAAGAACCCGAGATGATTAAGGCTTTTCGGGATACCTGGGAACTTGGTATTCATTCTTATCTTACATATCTGCGGGACCGGTTGTTTTTGGCACGGGATCTGTTGAAGGATAGTGGGAGTTTGTTCATGCAGATCTCAGATGAGAATGTGCACCTTGTCCGGGAGATTTTGGATGAAGTATTTGGGAGGAAAAATTTCGTGAGTGAGATCATATTCACCAAAACAACAGGCTTGGGAGAAAAACTCATCGATAATGTAAATGACTTCATTTTGTGGTATGCCAAACAGAAAGACACGATAAAATATCGTCCACTTTTTAATGAGAAAAATCCTGGAGAGCTGGGAGCTAGTCGGTATACATCAATTGAAGCAGGAACTGGGCGAAGATATACAACAACAGACCTGCGATCACAAAGCGGTGGTGAATCGATTGCATTCGAATTTGAGTATCTCGGTAAAAAATTCTCACCACGACCTATGTATTGGAAGACTAATCTCAAAGGTATGAATCAATTAGCTAGCTCAGGTCGCCTTATTATAGAGGGAAGAACCCTTCGTTTTAAACGATATTTGGAGGATTTTCCTGTTACACCAATATCCAATGTTTGGACAGATATCGGTGGAATTCAGAGTCGAAGCGATCCAAAAATCTACGTTGTTCAAACTACAAACAAAGCGATCGCCCGATGCCTCCTAATGACAACAGATCCTGGCGATTTAGTACTTGATCCAACATGTGGTTCCGGGACAACAGCATTCGTTGCTGAGCAATGGGGGAGGCGTTGGATAACTTGCGATACATCGCGAGTAGCCGAAACATTGGCAAAACAAAGATTGATGACGGCTACATTTGATTATTACGAACTCCAGCACCCGGAAGAAGGTGTTGGGAGCGGATTCCGTTATGGGACGGTTCCACACGTAACACTCAAATCGATTGTAAATAACGACAAATCTGCATCAGAATCATTGTATGATAAACCCAAAATAGATGAATCTCGTATTCGCGTTACAGGCCCCTTTACTGTAGAAGCCGTACCCTCCCCTACAGTCAAACCACTCACAGAGATTGAAGTCAAGACTCCCGCAGATGAATCCATTGCCCGTAGTGGAGAAACTATACGACAGTCTGAATGGCGGGATGAACTCCTGCGTACAGGCATTAGGGGCAAGGGTGGCCAGAAGATTGAGTTCACTCGTGTTGAACCCATGTCCGGTGTTCGCTGGCTCCATGCAGAGGCAGCAATAAGTAGCCCTGACCCGCAAAGAGTCGTCCTATCCTTTGGGCCTGAACATGCCCCCCTCGAACCGAAACAGGTTGAGCTAGCGATCAAGGAAGCAGAACGACTGGTCCCCAAACCTTCTATTGTGTTATTCGTAGCATTCCAATTTGATCCAGAAGCTGCCAAGAATATCGACGAGACCCGATGGAAAGATGTTAACCTCCTGAAAGTCCAGATGAACGCCGACCTCCTCACAGACGACCTCAAGAAGAAACGGGTCAGCAATGAAAGCTTCTGGCTGATCGGACAACCAGATGTAAAAGTTGAGAAAATCAAAGAAGGCAATGACAAGGGCAAATACCGGGTCCATGTACTTGGGTTTGATTACTACGACACCAAGAACGGCACAGTAATATCCGGTGGAGCTCATAACATCGCTGTCTGGATGCTGGACACCGATTACGATGGTCGCAGCCTGTATCCAAAACAGGTATTCTTCCCTATGGCAGACGAGAAAGGTGGCTGGTCACGGCTGGCAAAGAACCTCAAAGCCGAGATCGATGAAGACCTCATTAAAGCCTACCACGGGACAATCTCTCTACCCTTCAAACTCGGGACATACAATACCATTGGCGTAAAGATTGTCGATGACCGGGGCATTGAAAGCATCAAGATCATCGAGGTTGACTGATGGCAAGCGGCGAAATAGACCAGCTCATCCTCAATTCCCCGTTCGAAGAACCAAAATTATACTGGGATTACAACTTCAAAGCCAAAAAGTTCGAGAAAAAAGACGGGCGACGGAGAGCAGGATATCTGGTAGCATCAGAGCACTCAAAATCCTTTGACGATGCAGGACACTTCATCGAGATTCCGCTGGTAAATACCATACGTCCCCGTGTGAAAGCATGGCGGGAATCATGTTACCCGGGTGCAACAGGAATTACCCGGCGGCTCCTTGAGTACTGGTATAACCCGGAAGAACGAGAACATCAACGATTCTTTTTCTGCCAGCTCGAAGCCATTGAAACCCTCATCTGGCTCATAGAGGCCCCTGAATCGCAGAGGGTAGGAATTAACATACCTAACGATGGCAGTCTGTTCCCGCGAATCTGTTGCAAGATGGCAACGGGTTCGGGCAAGACCGTCGTCATGTCCATGCTCATTGCATGGCAAATCCTCAACAAAGTCACCTACCCGCAGGATACTAGGTTCTCAAAAAATGTGTTTGTTATCGCACCAGGATTGACTATCAGGAGCCGGTTACAGGTTCTGATACCATCGTCGCCTGGCAACTACTATCAGGAGTTCAGCATCATACCCCAAGGACTTGATGACAAACTCCGACAGGGCAAAGTCCTCGTCCGCAACCGTCATGCACTCCAATGGGATTCCGAAGAACAGGTCCTGAAACGGCATAGTGTCGACAAACGTGGAGCATTGAGTGATGAAGCCTATGTCCGTAGTGTAATGGGAGAACTCAGTACCACCAGCAACATTCTGGTTATAAATGACGAAGCGCACCATGCCTGGCGCGTACCGGCCCAAGACGTAGAGATTGGTAAAAAGAAGAAAGACATAGAAGAGGCAACTGTCTGGATCGGAGCACTCGACCGGATCCATAAAGCCCGGACCATCCAGACTTGCTATGATTTCTCGGCGACCCCCTTTATCCCAATGGGCTTGAAAAGCAAAAACGAAGATCTCTTTGGCTGGATAGTCAGCGACTTCGGCCTCAATGATGCCATCGAGTCCGGACTGGTAAAAACACCCCGCGTAGTAGTCCGTGACGATGGAACCGTAGCGTCAAACTACAAATCACGGCTATACCACATATACACCGATCCAGAAGTAAAAGAAGACCTCAACCGCAAAGCAGCAGAGAATGAACCCCTCCCGGACCTGATCATCAATGCTTACTACTTATTGGGGCTAGACTGGCTCGAAGCTAAAAAACGATGGGAAGAAGAGGGCTACAAGACGCCCCCTGTGATGATCACTGTAGCAAACAGTGTTGAAACCTCGGCCCGGATCAAATACTCCTTTGACAAGAACAAAATCCGTATACCTGAACTCTGCGACCCGGATCGGGCACTGCGAATTGACTCGAAACTCCTGAACGAAGCAGAAGAACAGGACGATATCATCGATTTGGATTATACACCAACGGAGACGGAAGGGTCAAACGAAGAATATACCCATAAACTCAGCAAACAGGAAACGGCCGAAGCACTCCGAAGAATAGTCGATACGGTCGGGCAACTCGGTAAACCTGGTGAACAATACCAGAATATTATGTCAGTCGGTATGCTTTCGGAAGGATGGGACACGAAGACGGTCACGCATATCATGGGCTTGCGGGCGTTCACTAGCCAGTTATTATGTGAACAAGTTGTAGGGCGGGGACTCCGCAGAACTTCCTATGAACTCAATGACAAGGGCTTCTTCGATCCTGAATATGTCAACATCTTCGGGGTGCCATTCACGTTCCTGCCTCATGAAACATCACAGGATGGACCACCGGCACCACCGGCACCCAAGATGCAGATATGCCCGGATCCAGACAAACAAAAATACGAGATCCACTGGCCTAACATCCTCAGTATATATCACATGTACAAACCTTTGTTATCCATTGATATTGAGAAAGTCAAACCTCTGATCCTCCGCGCACAGGACACAATAAAACTTGCAGAACTGGCACCGCTTCTCGACGGACAGCCGGATGTCACTAAGATTTCAACCATTGACCTCCAGAACCTAGCAGACAAGTTCCGGATGCAGAAGATCATTTTCGAGACGGCAAAGGAAGTCTATGAGCAGGTACAGCCATCATGGAACGGCAATAAAGACGTACTCATCGCCCAGATCATTCCCCTTGTTGAAAAGGTCATACGGTCCCCCAAGATCAGGATTGATCCTGATTTCTACGACAAGGAAGACATGAGGCGTCGGATAATCATCACACTTAATATGAACAAGGTAGTCCAGCACATCTGGGAAGCAATCCGTTTCGAGAATACCCAGACACTTCTGCCAAGCTATGACCGGGAGCATCCAATCAGAAGCACCTTCGATATGCGTCCTTGGTATACCAGCAAACCCTGTGAGTACGTAAAGAAATCACATATCAACCACTGTGTTTATGATAGTAGGTGGGAGGCAAGTGAGGCCTGGACACTTGACCGTAACGAGAAAGTAGAAGCATGGGTCAAGAACGACCACCTCGGATTCGAGATCTCCTACACATACCAAGGTGTCTTCCATAAGTATCGACCGGACTTCATCATCAAGCTCAAGAATGGCAAACATCTTGTCCTTGAAGTGAAGGGACAGGACACACAGCAGGACAGAACCAAACGGGAATTCCTGGATGAATGGGTTCGGGCAGTGAATTCACAAGGCGGGTTTGGCAAATGGGGATGGGCGGTGTCAAAGAATATTGTTGATATTGAGGGGATAATTCAACAATCGATGACATTATAAGAGGTATTAGTATGAGTCTGAAGGATCGTAGTCGAAGTTATCAATGGGCGCAGATTGAAAGGAAACTCAACGATCTGGAAAATATCGGATTCGTCCGGCCCATTGATCCTAAAGGTATTGTGTTTTATCTCGATCCTTCACCTTTTCTTCCCACTCAAAAACGAATTTATTACATATCTAAACAAACAACACCGCCCCAACGAGGGGATCTTGTTCGGGTTACTGTTCAATCAGAAGAAGAGGAAATAACCCGGGATCGATTGAATAACATAGATGGTTCTCCATCTTTTAATCGGGATGTTCTAAAATTTATTAGTAAATGGGATAAGGTAGATCCAAATACATTAGCTAATAAAAAGAAAATTATCGAACCCTATGAGCTTATGGACTTTTTCAAGGCTCCCTTTGTTGGTGATGAAATGTATGTCCAGAAAGCATCAACCTGTGCTGTTCTTAGTTTACTGGCTGCCCCCCCTATCGCAGATAATGTAGGTGGCATCAACACTGCCGTAATTGGAAAACCAAAATTCTGGAAACCATTCGAAAGAATAATGAATGTCATTCCAATTGAACTCAAACGATCGTCATCTGATTATTTTTACCTTATTTCAAAGACCGAGAAGGAGGTTCACTTAAAGGGCAATAAGGAAGTTAGCCTTGCTTTTCATAATCCGGAACGTACCCCAATGCACATCCCATTAGTCATGAATCCGGATCCTGATTTCTCCCCAAAAAAATATTCCCCGACCCGCAATAAAGACAATGAATATCTCGTACCCTTCGTCGTATCATATCTCCTTGATTCAATCCTTTTCAAACCTGAAATCCCCCTGACTCAAGATAAGATCCTTACTGACTGTACGTACGAGATTAGTAACGATATCGCCAGTGCCGGGTATGCTCCTTGCAACCTGGATCTTGGGTCAATTCTCCCCAAGATGAGTATGGCGTTCAGTCGATTAAATTCAGAAATGGAAGTTGAATCAAAGTCAATAAAATCTGTTGAGGATCTCTGGCTGGATATGTATCATGATGCGAAAAAGCATTATTCCACCCCATTCTACGTTGAAGATTTATTCAAACTAAGTGATACAGAAAGGAGATTGTACGTACATCTCGTAGATGTTTTTGGCATTGAACACCTGACTGCTGAAACAGAATTCATCAATTCGCTGAGTTCGATACGGATGAGTCGGGATCAATATGATGAATCAATGGAAATTCTGAACCGGTTCGGTCTTGTAATTCGTTATCCAAAAAACATTATGAAATTGTTAGATACGTTTAAACCAAAAAAGACTGCGTCTATCTGAATCTTCAAACAAAGTTGTCAATAAAGATTAGAATTTCACCTAAATTTCAGCAGCTTTTCCACAAACCGGACAGAATATTATTTCACCTTTGCCATCTGGAATAAGATCACTCGCTGGAATATCTGTTTTGCAATAGGGACATAGGTACAAAACTACACTATTCAGCTTGAATGGTTCAAACTTCTTAATTTCACAAACAAAAGTACCTTCGCAACTGCAATTTGAACACGTGTATGTTCCATCACCATTATCGATACAATCGATGATGATTACATCAGAATTACATGCAGAGCATCTCCATTTTGGTAACAGCTGGTATTGGTTGGTAGGGATAACTGTACCACAATGAGGGCATTCGGTTCCTTCTGGATATTGGGTACTCTCTTCTACTTCGACCCATTCCGATTCCATCTCACAGGATGGACAAATTACAGATGGTGAATAGGTAAAATGCATTTTTTTTAAACCATGATTCTATAAATTTTGGTCTTTTGTGATCGACAAAGTTTATCATAAGAAAAACAAAGACTAAATTGGTTTAGATGAAGCCCCTGTTTCCTTATGGATTCTAGGTCAGAAGGGATGTGTTGTCGCACATCCTTTCTTCACTTCTAGATCGTTGCTCAATTTCTTTCGTTTTTGGATTGTTACCCCCATATACTCAATATTAAAATGTTTATCATAAGGGTTTTGAAATTACTTTCCATGCATGAGAAAGTAGTGATTTCCCAATAACTCGGAACTTTGAAAAAACCTTCATTGTTTACGATATCCGTCAACAGAACTATGGTTCAAATTCTGCCTCATATGCACACAACTCAAACGATATTCCCCAAAGATTCACTTCGAACCAACCCTTGACATAAAGTGAGGGCTTGGAACAGGTGAATATATGAACACCAACGCAGCCGCATTAGGAACTGCTTGCTTTCCAAAGGCAGGCCGTATCGTACGGGAAACAACCAACGATATCAGGATCGAAGTCGAAGGACGGGGAACCTTTTACCTTAAAGCCGACGACCGTGCACATTTGATCTGGAACGACCAGATCAACATCTATACTCGCGACAGTGAGTTCTACACACATGCTGGATCTGCACGGTTAAGCAGGTCAGGTAAGGCGGTCATGTTTTTGTCGGGTATAGCATCTACATGACACCCTATCACTCATTAAACGCCTTCTTCAGGGTACTGTAGACAAATGCATCCTTTCCATTTATATCGATGCAGAACCGGTCCATAGCGATATACGGGCAGGTCTGGCGACTGGGTTTGATTGATGACTCCCATGCGGGTCTAAAACTGCAAAATTTACCTTTTTATGAAGTAGATCTGAATGAAATAATTGAAGAAATTAGAATTCTTCAAAAGGCTTTTTTAATATTTGGTCACTTGATTCTTTTTGATGTTCAATGAGATCATACATTTGTCGGAGTTTTTCTTGTTCTTTCTGTCTATACTCTGACATCATTTTTTGATGTTCATCGTAATTCACATCCGTGCACAGTTGAAATAAATTTTTACATTTTGATAAATTCTTAAATAACGTTGGAATAATTGCATTTTCATATTTTAGCTCTATAAAATCCTTTAATATTGTAAAATATTGTATTGTAAAATTTGATACATTAACATCTGTAGTTATCGCGTCGTAATCAAATGAGAAATCAGAAAATTTTTTAGACTCCATTTTTAAAAATACCATGGCTGCAATCAGCCTATTGCCATGGATCGCAATACCCGCATCTCTACCAGATAACGATGAATCCTTGGAAATTTTCTCAAGTTCTTTATCAATTTTTCTTTGAACTCTTACACAGCGCCAGATATACATCCCTGATACCGATGGATTAAACAATTCTTTATATGGAGGTTTATTGATATCTTCCCAAAGTCTTCCAATTTCTCGTTTTAGTTGCACAACAATTGATACTTTTGTATATGCACAGGCAAGTGCAGTTGTACTTTCAACAACATCAAAAGAAGTAGTACTTGGAACAAATGACTCCGTCCTCATTACATTGTATTCGATTCCATCTAGTTTGAGTTCATCGCAAATTCGTGTTTGTTCAGGATCAAGATTAACAAAATCACGGTTTTCAATCCTATTCTGACGGTTGTTTGTTTTTGTGATTATATCTCCAAAGGGTTCATCACTGTGTTCTAAAGATATGATGCGCAACGGGACATACACTTCACGTAATTTTTCTGGTGATTTTTCTCCGACCCTCCCAATAGTACTGACTGTTTGGGCTCCATTTACAACATGAAGATCCTCACAACGAAATAAACCAAAGTCCTCAGACCCGCCACTTACACTTTTTTTAATTCTTTTTGAAATAATAGTAATTCCATTATTGTAGTACCAAAAATGGTCGGGATTTTTCTCTATTGTCTCTCGCATTTCATTATTTACGTCAGTATCACCGATAAAACTTCGAAGATTTCTTGTAAAAAGTTTGTTTTGATGGTTTTTCCATAATTCAAAAACCTGCATTGCATTAAATTGTCCATAATATGCAGTGTACGGATTTTCAATACGGCCCCAGGACTTAATACCGATATCTGCTACAATTGGTTCACCAGCAATTCCTGCAGTCAAGGACGAATGTATTTGGGACTGTGTCATTATTTTAACAGATAAGATTTCACCAGCATCATTGATTTCATCAAGTAAATCGTCAAAATCTCGTTTGGAATGAGATGAAAGTGGATTTACTCCTGTGTAAATTAAAACAACAATATACTTTGAATATGGATCCAACAGGATTTTCCTTATCTGATCCTTTTTTCGATCAATCTTCGAGTTAAAACGTTCAAAACGATTGTTGAACAAGTCCTTTATACCCGCAATAAATTTTTTTATCTCCCCGCTGTCAGGTTCGCCTTGTCCATTATGAATCCATTTGGATTGGACTAAGTACAGCGTTTTTTCCCGTTCATCAACAAATATTGCATCAATCCCATTATCGTCAGCGCCGTCAGTCACCGATTCTGCAGCTGATTGAAAATCAGTTTGAGCAAGATATTGAACTGCATATGCGGCTAAAGAACGAGATAGTTGAAAATTTTCTTTTTGTTGAATAGGTGCAGCTACAAGATCAGATAAATCAAGTAGACCATCAAATTTTTTTAGAATATGTGTTCTTATTTGATTTACATGGATAATGCTCATTTATTCTCACTTGTTGATCATCTAAATTTTTAAAACAATTAACATTATCGATGGAATATTCAAGGATCATTCACTCAATCCAGTTTTTTCTTCCTGTTTTCCTCAAACCAAGTACGCTTTAGCTGATTCTCATACAGGTCACAGGATGAAGGGTTCCTGCCATTCAAAACATTGGCATTAGGGATATTGCCCTTGAGGCTACTCCCTACTCGTTATCACGGAATACCCCATTAAACTGATGAACACTCCAAAAACCATTGGTATCGCTATCAAGAACAAAATTTCAAAGGGATCGTGTAAAATCTGAGGATTTGTTGTGGTAAAATTGACATCAGGTTTGGGAGTGGCTACTGATACTAATCCAAAAATACCTCCAATACTAATCACAGACAGCAAGCCTGCAATTCTTTTATCGAATATCGATATTATCCCGATTACCACTCCCAAAAAAAACTTATCCACATTGATATAACTATTATTTCCATAATTGCACAACGATATATTTGGGTAATGCCATTTTTATGCATTCTTATTTAAATTGCCATAAGCGACATGGAACGGCAGGTATTCATGCTTCAGGCTAACGCCCAGAGTCTCCGCATAAGGCACGATATTATCATGTCATCATAGAAGGTGCGGGTGGAGAGGGATGGTTTAGGGACTAGTGACAGAGCAGATTCAGCAGGATTCGATCGCATGGGTCTTTGATCCTCAACCGAATTGGGAATAGGTTGGTGAAGTGATAAGAAACCGGGATCCTATTGCGATTAGACATTATAGTATCGTACCTTTTTTAAGCAATAAAGATCCGTGTCTTTGCTTTACGATCCGAGACTGGGAGAGATAGGGACAATCACGGTAATCAACGACGTATTTTCTTTTCATTGCATTCTCTCAAATGAACACTAAAAAATTACAATAAAAGAGTATAGATTGCCATGTATAAATTCCCATATAGATTTCTTTTAGATTCCGATTCAGATTTCTATAGGACTTACACTGTTGGATTAACGGTTCTGTTGCATCGGCGGTTAAAATTCAAATTCTTTCGAAGTGAAAAATCTGCCACCTACCCTTAAAATGCATCAGAACCGTAACGCCTCATTTAGATTTCGACAGAGTTTCCTCGGTCTGTATTCTGAAACTATTAGTTCGAGAATGGAATAGTGGGGGGGCCCCCGCGCTTCTCCTCGCCCTCTGTTGCGTCATCATCTATTGAAGGGTTTATTGGTGTAGTGAGTTCAGTGACCCATGTAGATCCGACCAGTTCCCGCTTCTGTACCATGACATATTCGAAAAGAAAATGAGAGCGGTTTTGAACCCTTCTCCCTATGAGGAATTGTTCCTCATAGCGCTGGAAATTAGCTAAATTTACAGGTTGCATGACGTCTTTTGCCAAACGCCTCTTTCAATTTTGGGAAAATATCTGTCTTCCAGTTTGATTGTTTGGATGAAAAATACATGGGCTTTCCGCAAACGGGACATGGAACATTGAATCTCCTTTCAGCCGATAATCCTTTATTTATTTCCTCGAGTTCGTGTAATTTTTTTGCCAGTTTCAAAATTTCTTTATTGACGTCTAACTCATCATGAACAAAATCGGCCATAAAACTTGAGATAGGTTTGCCGGTTGCTTTTACAATCGTATCCAGCGTTTTCTTGTCGTCTTTTTTTAGTCGAAAAGACGTCGAAGGATTGTTCGTTCGATACCGTTCTTGGGACGGGTACTCCTTTCTTTTCATAGTCCGCCTCCTGAAATCCAACCAGGGATTTGCATATTGCGATCTAAATACAACTTCCTATAGCCATCGTTACAGTAACTCTACGGTAATCTGTATGAGAATCGATATATGGTAATCTAAACTTTGAAATCGCAATTTTGAATCGTTCATTTAGGAGAAAGATAACAGAAGATAATACGTCGTTCGTATACGTGAATATCCGAATCTCTCCAACAATAAAAACTACTAGGCAAAAACTCGGATCTTTGCCGTCAAAAAAGGTTATGAACCCTGCTTTCCGTATGCCACGTGATATGATTTTTTTGATAGTTAGGCCGGACATTATCTCCGCACCTCCGAGGTGAAAAAAATTTTAAGATCCCTCCCTGGTCTTGCCGTCTCGTCTTGCACGGGTTGAAGAACTCGTTCCAGGCGGTGTAATGGAGTTTCTCCCTTCATAGTCCGTGTCGGTTCGTCTAACTGCTCTGTCCTGTCGTAATGATGTCGTTCTGGGTATGGTACAACTTTTACTATTACATTTTTTCAGACGAGAAAGCCTGTTCCCAATTTCTTCTAGGTTTGGCTCCGTCTTTTTAGTAGGCTTATTCTCCTTTTCTGCAGGTTCAGCGTTTCCTCTCGGATCAAGAACTTTAAGGAAATCTTTCCCGTCGATTTGCATCCTGAGTACGTTCAATGTTTCGTACTCTTGCTGCTCGACATCGCTGGAACCAACAGAACATGGTTTTGCCGTGTCTGACCCGGACTGATCGGGTTGCTGTGTACTCGGTGATGGATCAGTATCATCATCGTTTTCCCGGGGGATTGACTTCGGGATTATCTCACATCTCAACATGGTTGGATCTGTAGGGTCCAACGGCTTACACCGAAGTGTAATTTCATTTTTGTTTTGATTTTCGACCATAATAATCACCTATTTATTGAGATGAAGGAGTGTAGACGGGTGTTGTAGTAAGATATCGCCGGGCAATTCTCCATCGTGCAGGCCAATGCTTGTCGATCTTCACAAGAACACCGTCAGTGCGCAGTTTTGCAAATACTTTCGGATCGATGTGGCATTCGTTAAGAGCTTGCCGGAAATAAAATTCCGAACTACCAAACCTCTGAATAAGTGCCGATAGTGCCTGTCTTGAGGAAAATGCGAATCCACGCAGTACTGTAGAGATCCCTACTCCCTCCTCGCATACTTTGATGCCTTTCTGCCTCTGGCAGAAGGGGGTATAGTCTCGACAAGATCCCACCGGTGTTCGGCGATGTATAATTCTGCAACCATCCGGTGTATTTCGGGAAGGTGTCCCAGTTGCTCCCGGTTTACTTTCCTTCGCGGAATGCTCTTATCCAAGGACTATCGCCCAAGCACGTTAATTCTTTTGGGAAAATAAAGCAAATTCTACAATATTTTGGCAATTGCGTTCGTTTAAACAGTTTTTATTAAACAGAAAGTCAAAAACTCTGTGTGTTGCACTGAACAGATTTAAATAATCTCTGTTCGTTATTATATTCCTTGACTAAACATATTTGATCCAGAGATGTGGGTATAATGAACGATGGAAACACTATCAAACCTAACAATCCAAATACGGAGCAAATTGAGTCGGAAATCGCAGGCGCGCCATCCAAAAAGGTCAAAAAAAAAGTATTTTGGAATCTATACTGAAATTATCTCTGCACTGTTGAAAAATGATACGCTTACCGAAAGTCAAATTGGAGACTACTGTGGTTATAAAGAGAAGGGGACGGACAAATTTTCAAACGTTGATCGCCAAATTAAGAAACTCGTTTCGAAGTGGAGTTACGTTGAGCATGTACCTGAATCACCCTCGGAGTATCGCATCAAGCGGGACCTTGATCTAATCCGGCACATCTATGATAATGAAAAATTTTCAGCAATTCGTTCAGATTTTTCAGCGTCGACCTGGTTAATACAACTCATCGTTAAGGAGCATATGGAGGAATTTAGTGGAGATGAGGAATTTATTGAAGACCTGAAAAAGATGGTAGAAACCTCTTCGTCAATGTTTGAATTCTTTCTCCGGGGTACAAGTCAGGCTCATATCAGTGCGAATCTTGGGCTGGTACTGGGGCCTACCCTACCCGTAGTAAAGATGCCAGGTATCAACAGGATACTCCTTAAATTGTTTACTGGAAAATGTGGGGTCTACGATCTGTTTTTAACCACTATGTGGCTAGAACACGGCAGCACCCTAAGGGGAAAGGTCCTCTCGGAGAAGATTCTCAATGTCTATGATGAGATGAAACGGAAGTCTATACAACATAGACTCGCGGCCATAGATTATGTTCTATCCTATGTCACAATGCAAAAAATTGCGCTGTGCATCGAAGTAATCCAAAAGAATAGAGGTCGGGTCCCTCCATATTTGGTTGATATTGTACAACAATACAACGCAATTGCCCAAGGCATGAACCCGAAGAAGACAGATCCAGATTTATTGATGGCAGCAGCACGGGATATGTCCGAGCTCTATAAAGATATACTGAAGTTGTTGGAGGCCACGCCGACTTTTTATAAACTCTCAGGTCTTATCCTTCCAATAGGGCCAGTAACTGGTCAGGTCAACCAAGAACGATCTTAAAAAACCGACGATGGAACAGGGAGAAAAGATTAGGCCCCTGCCACCAGATTCTTGCGTGCCAGACCCAAGATCATCTTGTATTCCGGCGTCCGTTCGATATCCTTCTTCAGTCGTTCGAGGCTCATGCGAGCCGTCTCATCCAACGGCTCACCGCAGGCCGAACAGAAATTATACGTTGACGGGTTGACGGTATTACAGCTGGCACACTGTTTCACCGCCATTGCATCGGTCCGGCGCGCATCGGTCCGACGGATTCCCTGTTTTTCGAGGATCTCATTATCGACGTCTTCATCAGTCAAATGAAGATACGTCGGAAACATTGTCGAAGTGAGGCTCCCCCACATTTGTTTCATGACTGTCGACTGGCTATATCCTTTTTTGATCATTGCAGTGATGCGAGAGTGCCTGAACAAATGCGGTGTAATTTTTTTCCGGATCCCCGCACGATAACCGATTTTTTTGAATTGCATGGCAACCGCAGCATACTGGAGAGGAAGATGCTGGTTGGATAAGAAGACCAGCGCGTCCGCCGTAGCTTCGAAGGGAAAGTCATTCTTCCATTGAATGAGATATTGGGTCGCTCCCAAGAGCCTGATATATCTCGGCTTCCCGGTTTTCTCGTCGACATTCACGACGGTACCGTAATCGTCAAATTTTACCTGTCCCCACGTGAGCCCACCGATCTCCTCAATACGGAATCCTCCCTCATAAATTGTCGCAATTATAGCTCTGTCACGGGAATTCTGGCAGGCATCGATCATCGCCCGAACCTCGTCTTCCGTGAGCATCTGCTGGGCTGTTTTGGTCATCCTGTCGGGAGCGGGTACCTTGATCTCGGCAATCTTCTCTTTTGCCACGGAGGAGTATCCATTTACAATCAGCCACCGGGAGAAGCGCTTTAGAACGAGCATGAAGTCACGACGGTTGTTCTGCTTATAGGGAACTCCCCGGTGGCGTGCCTCCCTAAGCGCCTCGATACCCCGGTAAATATCGGCGATTGTATTCGCCCTGAACGGCCCGATGAACTTTCGCCACGTTACAAGTGTGAATATGATCTTGTTGGCCCGTCCAAGACCAATACCTCGTGTAGCCTTGATCTCAGCGATGAAGTCCCTGATCAACTGAGCATCTTCAGCGATGAGCCGGCCCACCTTGACAGCATCGGTGATAGAATTGTCGGCATATCGGCTCTTCGCATTATGGAAAGAACGCATATGCCGGGAGGGTGCCTGACGAGATGGGATATCGATCACCGGTCTCTCGTCCCTGAGGATACGGAAAAGGTTATCCTTAGTTTTAGGGATTTCAACCAGAGAAGAGGATGCTGCTATGGGGATTCGAACCCCAGTCGCGGGCGTGAAAGGCCCGCATGATTGGCCGGACTACACTATAGCAGCGCGTTGCTCTATGTAGTTTCTCGGCACCTCATAAATAGGTTATGGATTAGGC
>Ga0315275_10000673_pt1 | contig 28371 bp, 8 predicted proteins | sample YL17G03_0_MG_FD_205557 | JGI IMG/M metagenome (GOLD analysis project Ga0315275, IMG submission 205557) | Sediment microbial communities from Yellowstone Lake, YNP, Wyoming, USA - YL17G03_0 | ecosystem: Environmental > Aquatic > Freshwater > Lake > Sediment | place: USA: Wyoming | collected...
CCATGAGCGTTATTGTCGGCCGCGCTTTGCCTGACGTGCGCGATGGATTAAAACCAGTGCATCGCCGGATCCTTTTCGCGATGCAGGACTTAAATTTAGACCACTCCAAGCCGTATAAAAAATGCGCGCGTATTGTCGGAGAAACTCTCGGTAAATATCATCCTCATGGCGATACCGCGGTTTATGATACCCTGGTCAGGATGGCCCAGGACTTCTCCTTGAGGTATCCTTTAGTTGACGGCCAGGGCAACTTCGGCTCGGTCGACGGAGATAACGCCGCGGCTATGCGTTATACCGAAGCCCGCATGGCCTCTATCGCCGACGCTATGCTCGGGGATATCGATAAGGAAACGGTTAATTTCGGCCCCAACTTTGACGCTTCGCTGCAAGAGCCGCTGTTGCTTCCGGCGACACTGCCGAATCTTCTGTGCAACGGTTCCAGCGGCATTGCCGTAGGAATGGCTACGAATATTCCTCCCCATAATTTGTCCGAAGTTTGTGACGCGATCAGTTATCTTCTGGATACCCCCGGAGCCGAGATCAAAGACCTGCTGCGCCACATCAAAGGCCCGGATTTTCCCACCGGCGGAGTGATCTGCGGCAAGGCCGGGATCAAGGATGCTTATAATACCGGCAGGGGAAAAGTAACTGTGCGGGCCCGGGCTACGGTCGAGCACCAGAAAAACGGCAAGGACATGATCGTGGTCAATGAAATACCTTATCAAGTCCAAAAAGCCGGATTGATCGAGACTATTGCCGGCCTGGTGGACGACAAAAAGATCGAGGGGATCTCGGACATTCGCGACGAATCCGATAAAGACGGAATGCGCATCGTCATCGAGCTCAAGCGCGACGTCGAGCCGCAGATAATTTTAAATCAACTCTTCAAACACACCCAGATGGAGACCACCTTTGGCATTATCATGCTGGCTTTGGTGGAAAACCGCCCCCGGGTCTTGAATATCCGCCAGATCTTAGATTGCTATATCGGCCACCGCAAGGTGATCATCCGCCGTCGCACTCAGTTCGAATTGGATAAAGCTTTAAAAAGGGCCCATATACTCGAAGGTTTAAAAATAGCTTTAAAATTTATCGACCGGATCATTAAAGTTATCAAGACTTCCAAGAGCGTGCCGGCGGCCAAGGAAAACCTGATGAAGGAATTCGGGCTTTCCGATGTGCAGTCCCAGGCGATCCTGGAAATGCAGCTACAGCGGTTGACCGCCCTGGAGCGCGACAAGATCGAAGCCGAGTATTTGGAGCTTTTGAAGAAAATAGAATTATGCCGCTCGATCCTGGCCTCGGAAAAAAAGATCGAAGCCATCATCAAAGAAGAGCTTGAAGAATTGAAGAAAAAGTACGGGGATGAGCGCCGCACTGATATTGTCGGGGAAGTGGAAGAGCTGGAGATCGACGATCTGATCGCCGACGAAGACGTGGTGGTGACCATCAGCCACGGCGGGTATATCAAGCGGCTGCCGGTGAGCTCTTACCGCAAACAGAAGCGCGGCGGCAAAGGAGCTACCGGAGCGGAGTTAAAAGAGGAAGATTTCAGCGAGCATCTGTTTGTGGCCTCGACCAAAGATTACCTTCTGGTTTTTACCGATAAGGGCCAGGTTTACTGGGTCAAGGTTTATGAGATCCCTCAGGCGGGTAAAGTTTCCAAGGGCAAGGCGATCGTCAACCTCCTGGAATTAAAAGCCGGAGAGAAGGTCAGCTCGACTATCCCGGTGCGGGAATTTACCCCGGATAAATTTTTAATTATGGTGACCAGGCTGGGCTCGATCAAAAAGACCAGCCTGGAAGCTTACGGCAATCCCCGCAAAGGCGGGATAATCGGCATTACCCTAGACGACAAAGACGAACTTATCGGCGTGGAATTAACTGACGGCAAGCAGGAGGTTTTGATCGGGACCAGGGAAGGCAAAGCTATCCGCTTCCCGGAAGTCCAGGTGCGCGATATGGGAAGAGCTGCACGGGGAGTTAAGGGCATATCCCTCGGCAAAAAAGACGAGGTTATTTCCATGGTTTTAGTGCAGAAAGACGCCACCATTTTGACTGTTACCGAGCTGGGTTTTGCCAAGCGCACTCCGGCCAAAGAATATCGCTTGACCCGTAGAGGAGGCAAAGGTATTATTAATGTCAAGGTTACCGCTAAAAACGGTGCCGCGGTAAGCTTAAAAACCGTCAATGACAACGACGAGTTGATGGTTATCACTCAGAACGGGATGTTCCTGCGTTGTTCGATCAAGGATATCCGGGAAACCGGCCGGGCTTCGCAGGGTGTGCGCCTGATCAAGCTTGACAGCAAAGATAACGACCGCGTTTCCTGCGTAGCTCCGGTGATCGCCGAAGAAGAAGAATAAATCACAGTTGTAACTAAATTAGTCCCCATCGTCTAGCCTGGTCTAGGACAAAAGCTTTTCAAGCTTTCGACACCGGTTCAAATCCGGTTGGGGACGCATAAATTATATGTGCGGAATAGTCGGATACATAGGGCTTAGGCCGGCGCAGCCGCTGCTTTTGAACGGCCTGAAGTCGCTGGAATACCGCGGGTACGACTCCAGCGGCGTGGCTACAATTCTCTCCAACAAGAATTCCATTTCCGTAAGAAAATCTCCCGGTAAAATAGTTGCGTTGGAAAACATCTTAAAGAAAAAACCGCTCTCCGGTTCCGTGGGGATCGCGCATACCCGTTGGGCTACTCACGGCGCGCCCAATCAGGAGAATTCTCACCCTCATTTGGATTGCCAGAGCGAGATCGCGGTGGTGCATAACGGGATCATCGAGAATTACGTCAGCCTTAAGGCCGAGTTGATCAAAGAAGGGCATAAGTTTACTTCCCAGACTGATACCGAAGTTATCGTTCATTTGATAGAGAAGTTTTTTAAAAGTGGCAGCCTGGAAGAAGCAACAAGAAAGACTATTGCCCGGCTGGAAGGGGCTTTTGCCATCGGAGTCATTTCCAGCAAGGAACCGGGGATCCTGATCGGCGCCCGGATGGGCAGCCCTTTGATCGTCGGAGTCGGCAAGGGGGAGAATTTCTTGGCTTCCGACGCTCCGGCAATATTGGATTCGACCCGGGATATTATTTTTTTAAACGAAAAAGAGATCGCGGTCCTGACTAAAGACAAAGTCCGGGTTACGGATTTTTCCGGCAAAGAAATTCCCAAAACGCCTTCCCGGATCAACTGGGATATTACCAGCGCCCAGAAATCCGGATATCCGCACTTTATGCTCAAGGAAATTAATGAGCAGCCTAAAAACCTGGAAAACTTTTTAAAGGCCAGGATCAATAAAGAGACCAATAAGATAACTTTCCAAGAGCAGCATATTCCGGAAGAGACGCTTAAAAATATTACCAACATTTCCGTAGTCGCCTGCGGGACAGCGTATCACGCTGGGTTTGTGGGCAAATATATTATTGAGTCTTTGTGCGCGATCCCCGTGGCAGTGGATGTTTCCAGCGAGTTCCGTTACCGGGATTTGTTGATCGACAAAAACACTTTAGTTATCGCTATCAGCCAGTCCGGAGAAACCGCGGATACCCTGGCCGGAGTAAAAGAGGCCAAACGCCGGGGAGCGGCGGTTTTGGCTATCTGCAATGTTTTGGGCTCGACCCTGACCCGCGAGGCAGATGGAGTGATTTATACTCATGCCGGCCCGGAGATCGGAGTGGCTTCGACCAAAGCTTATACCGCGCAGCTGGCGGCTTTGTACATCTTTGCTTTTTACTTGGCCGAAATCAGGAAGATATTACCGCAGGAACAAATTAATAAATATGTTGCCCAGCTGCGTTTGGTGCCGCATTTGCAGCAGGAAGTTTTGAAGGACCAGCAAACTATTGCTGATCTGGCCCACAAGCATTCCCATTTTGGCTCGTTTTTGTATTTGGGCCGCAACATCAATTACCCTTCGGCATTAGAAGGGGCTTTGAAACTTAAAGAAATTTCTTATATCCCGGCAGAAGGTTATGCCGCGGGAGAGATGAAGCACGGCCCCATCGCTTTGATAGACGAGTATCGCGCTGTGGTTTGTATCGCTTGCGAATCAAAAGTTTACGAAAAAATGGTTTCTAATCTCCAGGAGATCAAGGCCCGCAAAGGTAAGATCATTACCATTGCCACTCAGGGCGACGAAAAGATCCGGGAGCATACCGAAGAAGTTATTTACGTGCCAAAATGTAACGAGTTATTTTCCCCTTTGGTGGTTGCTCTTCCGTTGCAATTGATCGCCTATCACGTTGCCGTCAAGCGCGGGTGCGATGTTGACCAGCCTCGCAATCTGGCTAAATCAGTGACCGTAGAATAAAATCTACCCTTCGCGAAATGCTCTATATTGTTTCCACTCCCATAGGTAATCTTAGCGACATCACTTTCAGGGCAATTGAAGTCTTAAAAAGCGCGGACCTCATCGCCTGTGAAGATACCCGCCATACCAAGATACTGCTTGACCACTATTCCATTAAAACCCCTACAACCAGCTTCTTTCAGCACAACCGCTTTACTAAAGGCGAGTACTTGCTTAAGCTTTTAAAAGAAGGGAAGAATATTGCTTTGGTTTCTGACGCGGGAACTCCGGGGATCCTGGATCCCGGATACAACCTGATCAATTTGGCCATAACTAATTCTATCCCAATGACTTTAATCCCAGGCCCAACCGCCTTGATTAATGGCCTGGTGCTTTCTGGCAAGCCGGCCCATAAATTCATCTTTGAAGGTTTTTTACCCAATAAGCCGATTGCCCGCAGGAATCGGTTAAAGGAACTGGCTAAGACGGAGCACACTATTGTTTTATATGAATCCTGCCATAGGATCCTGGACACTTTATCCGCGATTGAAGAGATTTGGCCCGGCAAAGATGTGGCTATTTGCCGGGAGCTGACCAAAAAATTCGAAGAAATCCTCCGCGCTAAACCCGAGAATATTATTGAACACCTCAACACTCACTCCTATAAAGGCGAATTCGTGGTAGTCATCTAAGCAACTCATTGTTATTCAACGACTAATAATGAAAGCGCTTTCAGAAAAGCCCAGTATTGTCTTGAATATCTATTATAAATCAGGCATACTTTATTTAGGCTGATAAACAAAATAAAAAATCATAATGATCTCGCAAGAGGTATTTTTTATTGCCGGCAAACTAAACACTTTAGAAAAGGGGTGAGGCATGTTTAAGAAAATAATCTCATTTTTTATTTCTTTTTGTTTTGTTTTTGAGCAAGTAGGCTTTGCTCAGATCGCCGGGCAACTGGACATCTCCGCCAGAATGTCAAACATGTATAGCTCAATGGTCTTTGAGAAATATCGTCCGCTGCACTTGCGGTATTTATCCTATGACCAGCTGAATAACGACTTTAAATTATTACTGGACAAAGGTAGCACTAAAGAGAATAAATCTGAAGTGCTGGAAAAAGCCGCCAGCGATTTGCTGAAATACTTCTTCATTGGCATAGCCCTTCCCAATGATGTTTTCTGGGTTAACCTTAGACCGGATTCGCCAAAAGAAATAATTAATGACGATCTAGCTAAGACCGATATCGGCAAGATCATGTTGGAATGTGACCTCCAGTTAAAAAAAGACACCGCTAAATACACTTCGCCGGAAACCTTCCAGGGAAAAGAATACTGGAACAAGCTTTATAAAAGAGCCGAAGAACTCTATGGCCGCGAAGATATAACCATCCCTACTCTTACCAGGCCCTGGATAGTCCCGGATGAGATCATTGTCAGAGAAGCCAAAGGCAGCGCGTATATCTACAAAGCGACCTTAAAAGTAATGTTAGAACAGGATTACTTAAAAGGAAATTCCAACTTCAGCTTTCCCGATGAAAAGTCTAAGATCTTGAACGAATACTCCTCCCAGATCATCAGAGAGACCATTATTCCTAAATTAACCAGAGAAATAAACTCCAGCAAAAGATACGCCCCTTTAAGACAGGTATATTACTCTTTAATATTAGCTCAATGGTTCAAACAAAGTCACAAGGGCGCAAAGTCGCAGGTCTCAAGTAAGATAGACGCAAAAGATCTGACCGATCTTACTTCCCGGGCCAAATGGGATAAAGGCACTTACTTTAAAGCTTACCAGAAATCATTCAAGGATGGAGAATACAATATTAAAGAGAATAGGTCAAATGTCTATGGCCAGACTATCAGAAGCTATTTCTCCGGAGGAACGACTTTTAATAGTATAGGAAATGTCATGGGTATAGATAAGATGAACCCCAAGAACGAGCTGTCTTTTATTTCTTGGAAAAAAGAAACCGTTCCTAATTATTTAGTTTCCATCGCAGGTAACGGGAACGGAGAGATAGCTAAAATTACAAATAATGCTGAAGAAATAAAAACAGAAAGTAAGCTTCCCGGCGGCGGAGAAACTGAGAGCATAAAAAACCTCGGGGATCAACTTAAAGCGTCATCCGAAAGATTAGCCGAGTTGCGCAATAATATGCCCCGGACAAATAATGAAGGAGAAGGATACGAGTATTCCGCGCGGTATGGAAGGGAAATGGCAGGTTTAGAAGCGCAGATAAGATCTTCCCTGTCGAGAGCCCAAGAGTTGTTTGGGGCAAAACAAAATCGACTTAAGGCGCTAGAAGACGGCATGCCTGGCACTAATAATCAGGGTGAAGGATACGAGTATTCCGCGCGGTATGGAAGGGAAATTGCCAGCCTTCGGGCGGAAAAAGAAGCATTGAATAACCTGATCAACAAGGGTTCTTTGATTCTTCCCGATGGCGGGGACATCGATAAACTAAAAGGGTTACTGCAGGATAAGGTTTTTGCGGAAGAGATGGCTAACTATTTAAACGATAAATATAACGAAGCGCAGCCGGAAAATCAGAGGTATGCGTTATACGGAGAAAAGGATATAACCACGCCATCAGGAACAACAAAGAAAGATGTGGCAATAGCCATGAATGTGGCAGGGTTTTACGCGCTGGAGACTGCGGTAGGGGCGCTGAGAGAATCGTCGAATCGGCAGGAGCAGAGCATTGTGCAGGTTTTGACTGACATAGCTAACGGAAAATTGAGCGAACAAGAAAATAACCTGGTGATGCGGTTTGCGAACGCGACCTGGAAAGCAGGACAGCCGTTCCGGGATATAAACCGGATAACCAGAGGGGCATTTACTCTTTGGGATTCGTTGTCCCGGGAAGAGAAAGACAAGGATATGGTGCAGGTTAAAAATGCCGCTGGTAAAGTCTTGGAAAAAATGAATGGCTTGGAAAATAATCCAGCGAATCAGGAGGCAAAACTAAAGGAGCTGCTGCAGGATAAGGTTTTTGCGGAAGAGATGGCTAACTATTTAAACGATAAATATAACGAAGCGCAGCCGGAAAATCAGAGGTATGCGTTATACGGAGAAAAGGATATAACCACGCCATCAGGAACAACAAAGAAAGATGTGGCAATAGCCATGAATGTGGCAGGGTTTTACGCGCTGGAGACTGCGGTAGGGGCGCTGAGAGAATCGTCGAATCGGCAGGAGCAGAGCATTGTGCAGGTTTTGACTGACATAGCTAACGGAAAATTGAGCGAACAAGAAAATAACCTGGTGATGCGGTTTGCGAACGCGACCTGGAAAGCAGGACAGCCGTTCCGGGATATAAACCGGATAACCAGAGGGGCATTTACTCTTTGGGATTCGTTGTCCCGGGAAGAGAAAGACAAGGATATGGTGCAGGTTAAAAATGCCGCTGGTAAAGTCTTGGAAAAAATTGGCAACGTCGGGACCAAAGATGGCGGCGACCGCAGAGGAGAATTGGAAGATGAGAACGGCATAGTTCCCGGGTTTAATGCCAAACGCCTGGAAAAAGAAGCCGAGCTCATAAAAGACAATCCCAGATACACTGGGTCATTCGCGCGCAGCATGTTAGATGGTTTGACTGCGGATGACGATTTACAAGTTAGAGTGGATGCTTACAATGAACTTGCCGACGAAAGATTGGGCAAGGGTATGGGCCGCCGGAAAGAAATTGTGAACGGCGAAGAGCGCTGGGAAGATCCTTTCAGGGACGGCGGCAAGTTGGTAACTCCGCAGCAAACCCAAAAGGCTGATACCAATACTAAAGGTCCCCTGGGTGGTATTGATTTCCGAACCTTGCCGATCATCACCCAACCTATGGGCGAATTGTTGATGAAAGAGATCATCAATATGCCTAAAATAAATATTGCGGACCTGGATCAGGAATGGCAGGCAATGCAGAAAATGATCGAGGCGGACGCTTGTCCTTCAACTATGAGGATCAAGGAGTTCTTGGGAGCCTGTTATCAAAAAGGAGAATTAAAACAGCGCGCAGACAAGGTTCTAGCGTGTTTAGCCGGGATATTGCGCATGGAGGAAGATGAAGGTAAGACTACAGAGCCGCAAATGAAAGTGATGCTTGCTTTGCTGGAATATAACGGGTAAGCTTAAAAAATCACAATATTACTTTAGCGCCGGAAACAAGCTCTTGAAAGAACAAATTTCCGGCGCTTTTATTTGTAAGGCTTTTTATTACATATGTCTATATCGAAAACGCTTTCAGAATAGCCGGTTATTGTCTTGAAGATAACGATAAATTAGGGTAAACTTTATCTTAAGAAAGCAAGTTTTAATAATATTGCCACGGATCTTAACATATCAGAAAAACATATGTTAAGGAACCGTGGTTTTTTTACTCCTAAAGTAAAAACTTTAAAAAAGGAGTTAAACATGTTTAAGAAAATAATCTCATTTTTTATTTCCTTTTGTTTTGCCTTTGAGCAAGTGGGCTTTGCCCAGATCGCCGGGCAACTGGACATCTCCAGCCGGCTGTCGAACATGTATAGCTCCGTAGCCTTTGAGAAATACCGTCCATTGCACTTGAGGTATTTATCTTACGACCATCTGAATAACGATTTTAAATTATTGCTGGATAAAGGCTCGACCAAAGAAAACAAGCCCGAGGTCCTGGAAAAAGCCACCGGAGAACTGCTTAAATATTTTTTCATCGGCATAGCTTTGCCCAATGACACGTTCTGGGTAAATTTAAGGCCGGATTCGCCCCAAGAAATAATCGATGACAACCTGGCTAAGACCGATATCGGCAAGATCATGCTGGAATGCGATCTTCAGCTGAAAAAAGACACCGCCAAATACACTTCGCCTGAGACCTTGGAAGGAAGAGCGTACTGGGACAAGCTGTATAAAAGAGCGGAAGAGCTTTACGGCAGCGAGAACATCACTATTCCCACTTTAACCAGACCCTGGATCGTTCCTGACGAGATCATCGTCAGAGAAGCCAAAGGCAGCGCGTATATTTACAAGGCGACTTTAAAAGTAATGCTGGAGCAGGATTATTTGAAAGGGAATTCCAGCTTCAGTTTCACCGATGAAAAGTCCAAGCTTTTGAACGAATACTCCAGCCAGATCATCAGGGAGACCATTATTCCCAAGCTGACCAGGGAAGTCAACTCGAGCAAGAGATACTCTGGCTTAAGGCAGGTATATTACTCCTTAATATTGGCGCAATGGTTCAAGCAGAGCCAAAAAGGGACAAAATCGCAAGTTACAAGTAATATCGACGTTAAAGACCTGAACACTCTTACCTCAAAAGCCAAATGGGACAAAGGGACATATTTTAAAGCTTACCAGAAATCTTTCAAGGACGGAGAATACAATATCCAGGAAAACAGGGTCAGCGCTTACGGACAGACCATCCGGACATATTTCTCCGGAGGGACGATTTTGGATACGGCGCCGGCCATAGAGGCCGGGAAAATGGTGGTTACAAATATCAACCCCGGAGATATCGCCGGAGTTCCTTACCTGGTCTCAGGACAAGGCAATTCCGGGGAAGTTAGAATTACTTATAATGCGGAAAAAGACACAGGCAACAAGCTGGCCGATGGGGGGGATTCGATATCGACAGACGCTAAGTCCCGGAAAGACGGCGGCGCCATGTTTTTGCTTTGGGCGGCGTTAGCGGCGCGCGCAGAGCAAGAGCGGCGGGATCGAGATGACGCGATGAGCCGGGCCTCTGCGCGGGAGCGCGAGAAAAAAGAGCAGGCCAAACGGGAAGAGGAACAAAGGTGGGCGGATAGCCAAACTGAAGAAAAATTAATCTTGGATGTGTCGCGTGTCCTGCAGCGGGTAATAAGAAACTCCCGGGAGGATCAATCAACCCATCGATCAAAATCCATTTTAAGGGATCCTAATCCCTTAAATTCCGAAGAGGGCGCAAACTGGCTTGCCTGGGCTACCAGATATATACCTGACCAGGTAGTTAAGCGCGGCGGGCTTATAGAATACGGTAATTATGCGGTTCAGTTCGTGGAAGAAAACGGAAAACAACGATTGATGGTCGACTTAGTCAACTCAGGAGAACTCCCGCGGTACTGGCAGAAATATTACGATGTCATGGCAGAATATCTGGTAATTATTCTAAGGCATTTTCACTCCAACTCCTCTAGGAGGGGCTTCGACTACAGTTCTTTTGAAGAAGCGAACAAAGAGCTTAATGCCGGACTGCCTTTGGGTGAAAAGTTTGCCCAACATAACGGCAACAACGCGGACCTTATGCAAGCAGCAGAAATGGTCTTGGGAAATCCGCTGTACAGATTGTGGGTAAAGGAATTCGGCATTCCCTTGAATGATCAAGCGCTGACCTTTAAAGATCTTGATGCCAAGGAGCAGTTGCAGATCATTAAATTATTGCATAACGCCTTCAGCCAGCGCCACGGGATTCCGTACAAACTTAATCATTGGTATCACCGGGAGAAACCGCAGGAGGCGGGATTGACCTTGAATGATTTTGTTCGGAGAATGCTTGTCGTTCCGTTTCCGGCACTTCAAGATGAAATGAGGGCGATCTGGGATCAAGCTAAGCTGGACGGTAAGGTCGCCGATGTTTCAGACAGTGATTTATGGCGGTCAGCGCTGCTGTTATCAATGCCCTCGGAGATGTTCATAGCCGACATGGATGCCAAAGCCGCAGCAAATGCGATCAGGAACTCCGCCGGGACCAGGACATTGGGAGAACTAACGGTTAATGACCTATTATCATCCGGAGTATTGAAAAGTTATCGCGGAGACGTGGCGCGCGAGGGGCAACCTATGCTTGACGGCGGAACAAGTGCAAAGCCGCTGAATGAGCAAGAAAAAAATAAAGCGTTGAATTATTTGCTAAGCAAATTAAATAAGGGAAGTGATGAGGAAAATAAACAGGAAGTTCTAAAGATACTAAATCCTTCAAATAAAAACAAGATTATTAATACCGGGTTTCAATATGATGATTTTAAAGGTTTTATCCAAAAAAAAGAAGATTTTCGCTTTCGTTTCGGGATTTCTTTGGCGGTGACAGCTTCTCTGGGCATGTTGGTTGGTGTCATTGGGATTGGTGCGAACATTCCGCTATTGGTGGCCGGAGGAGCAGTATATGGGTTAATAGGCGCGCTCGGAGGAATAAAGTTAATGACGGATGCAGTGAAACACGAGTATCTCCGAAAAATTTTGCACATGCTTGAGAATGAACCCAACGGTTTGGTTTTTCTGAAGTCAGGGAGAGCAGAAAACGTTAAGCCGAATACCCGGATACTGAACGGCAATGCGCCAACCCAGGTCAAAGACGGGGGAGAGAAGGATTCCGGAGAGGCAAGCGAGGCCCGGCCGAGATATAAACGGGAAGTCCCGGATATTTTAACAGGCAAGTATGCCTGGGAAAGATCCTTGTGGGAGGGGCGGCCCGTTAAGGCCGAATATGTGGATATCCTCGTAAAAGGCGAGGATGCCGATATAAAACAACAGGTTAAATATGCCGCCCGGCAGAACGGTTTTCGCGCGGAATTTCCGGATGGCCCGGAACAGGCTATTGGTAAGATACGGACAAAATACGGGGATATGCGGCTGGAAGATCTATCCTTTGATATCCTCCGCAACGAAGAATTAGGGATCCGTTTCGCAGCCGCAACTCAAGCCAAGGACGGCGGGGATGTCGTTGCGGAGTTTAAGAAGGCCGGGCTATACGATAAGATTCTTGATAGCGGGAGATTCCGTTTTGAAAGTATTCAGAGGATCGATTATGTCAATATGGAAGCGGCTATAAAAACTATAGACGCTTTGGGAATTTCGATCACTCCCCAGACAATATTTTACATATTGGATATGATCAATACCGAGAGCAATCTGAAAAAATATGCGGCGGTTACCGGATTTGAAGCCATCAGGGGAATTGCCATTGCCAAGCTAAAAGAAAAGAATGATGGTAAACTTAATCCGAATTTCTTAGGAAAAGACGGGTTGATTACCGCTTTTCGCACTTGGTTGATCTTAACCGAAGACGTCGGGGCAATGATAGATCTATCCCGCGCGACACCGGAACAAGATTCTGTTAAGAATGACGGCGGGAAGTTGGTAACACCGCCGCAAACAGACACCAATTCTAAAGGTCCACTGGGCGGTATAGATTTTCGGGCCTTGCCGATCATTACCCAACCGATGGGCGAGTTGTTGATGAAAGAGATCATCAATATGCCTAAAATAAATATTGCGGACCTGGACCAGGAATGGCGGGCATTGCAGAAGATGGTCGAAACAGAAACTTGTCCTTCAACCGAGCGGATCAAAGAATTCCTGGGAGCCTGTTATCAAAAAGGAGAATTAAAACAAAGAGCGGGCAAAGTTCTGGCTTGCTTGGCCGGGATATTGCGTATGGAGGAGGAGGAGTGTAAAGCCACAGAGCCACAGGTTAAGGTCATGCTGGCTTTGTTGGAATATAACAGGTAAGCATAAAACAAATTGGTATTTTAACTGCGCCGAAAATAAGCTCAAAAAAAAGCAAATTTTCGGCGCTTTTGTTTACAACTCACTGTGTTTAAAGTAGTTATAGTGAAAGCGCTTTCATATTTTTTCAGGTAATTCCTTGAAAATACCCCCAAAATAAGGCATACTTTACTAAGGCTGATAAATCAGAACTCTCTCAATCTTAACTAGTTAACGAGCGAGAGAATATTTTTTGTCCACTTTTAAAATACTTTTCAAAAAGCTAAAACTATGTTGCGGAAAATCACCTCATTTTTAATTTCCTTCTGCTTTTTGTTTGAGCAGATCGGCTTTGCTCAGATAGCCGGCCAATTGGATATTTCCGGCAGAATGTCCAGCCTGATCGGATCTGTGGTCTATGAAAACTACAGGCCGCTGCATTTGCGCTATCTTTCTTATGACCAACTGAACAATGATTTCAAAATGTTGCTGGATAAGGGAAGCGTCAAGGAAACTAAACCCGCAGCTCTGGAAAGCGCCACCGGCGAATTGCTCAAATATTTCTTCATCGGGATATCCCTTCCCGATGAGGTTTTCTGGGTCAACCTCCGGCCGGATTCTCCCCAACAAATAATCGATGACGATTTGGCTAAGACCGACATGGGCAAGATCATGTTGGAAGCGGATCTCCAGCTGAAAAAAGATACCGCCAGATTTACTTCGCCGGAGACTTTCGAAGGCCGGGAATACTGGGATAAGCTGTATAAGCGGGCAGAAGAGCTTTACGCAAGTCAAAATATGACTATTCCCACCCTGACCCGTCCGTGGATAGTACCGGATGAGATCATTGTTCGGGAATCCCAGGGAAGCGCGTATATCTACAAGGCGACCTTAAAAGTGATGCTGGAACAGGATTATCTGAAAGGAAACGCTAACTTCAGCTTTCCGGATGAGCGAGCTAAAGAATTGAACGAATACTCTTCTCAGATCCTCAGGGAAACCATAATTCCTAAATTGACCAGGGAAATAAATTCCAGCAAAAGATACGCCCCCCTGAGACAGGTTTATTACTCGCTGATCCTGGCCCAGTGGTTTAAAGATAAGTACAAAAGCGATAATGGAAAATATTCCCGAAAAATAAACAGCAGGGATCTGACAAATCTCAGGTCCAATCCCTCTTGGAATAAAGACACCTATTTTAAGGCTTACCAGAAATCATTTAAAGACGGCGAATACAATATAAAAGAAAACAGGCCAAATGCCTATGGCCAGACCATCCGGAGCTATTTTTCAGGAGGTATGGCTTTGGAACTGCTTGGACAGATCAAAGCCGGCCTGATCCCGAGCGGAGCGAAACTGGGGCCGGTATTGAGCCAGAAATATTCTTCCTTTACTTTGAGCGCGGACGGAGCGGTGGCTATAGAGCAGCAGCCTGTTGTAGAGATTTCCAGCCAATCAGAGCCTGCTTTGAAAAAAGACGGCGGGAATAATGGGGAGTGGTTAAAAGACCATATTAATAACGCTCCCAAGGCGCCGGAAACAAAACAATTCGTTTTGGATCAAAGAGGAGAGAAAATAGTTTTTGGAGAGGAAGGATATAGGTTTACAGATGAAGAAAAAAATAAGGCCTATAACGAGAAGGGGGGGTGGAAGCTGCATTTAAGCGTAAAGCCGGAAAACTATGCTACGGTGGACAAGTGGTTATTTAATAACCATAAAGGGCAATATAAATTACTTAAAGGCGGAGATCCGGGAGAAAAAGATTTTACAATCTATATAGGCAGCTGGAAAGATACCGAACAATTCGCGGCTAAAATTGAAGAAGAACTCGGGCGCTTAGGCTTATTAGAAAAAGAGTATATTAGCGAAGACCGCAGGTTTTCCGCGCATACCAATGGCCGGTTTGATATAACCCGCACAAGCCTTGGGACAAAGCTTGATTTAACATATTATGGCAGCGAAGGTGTTCCTTTTGATCATTTTGCGCGGGAGATATTGTATGGTAACTCTCCAGAAGAGAGAGCAATAAGAGCAACTCTCAGGCCACAACAAATTAAAAGGATAGAGAATATTTTAATAAGAGAGTTCGGCGAGTATTACAATGGCCAACCTTCCACAAATGGCGATTGGCTCAAGGATCATGTTTCTATCAGCGCGCCGGCGGCGCAAAAAGACGGCGGAAGGATCGCGTTTAAATTCCAGGATGCGCAGCAGTTCAAAGACTGGTATAAGTCCGGCTGGAGTAAGACTTCTCAGCTGTCAAAAGCCGGGTTTTATTTTACGCCGGCTGTCGACATGGGGCTCTTTAATGAATTATATAAAAAGGCGCTTGATGGAACGATCAAGCCGGAGGAACTTGTGACGGCTTCCTATCTCGCTGAGAACATGCAGGATATGGCTGACGCATTTGACAAGAAACTCGGCAAAATGAAGGCATATTTTGTCGGGCAAGATACAGAACAAGCCGAGTCTGTCGCGCGTTCCATCATCGAGGGATTCGGCATGGCCGGGGACGCCGGATATAAGGAGATTGCCCGCTTGCTTAAAACGAAAGGTCGTAGAATTAAAACAACAACAGGGGAAATTCGGCTTACTTCCGAGGAAATCGTGGTTTTCATCGATTCGCGCTTCCCGGCGCCCGGGAGGAGCAAACGAGTGAACGCGGTCTATGCCAGAAGCGATTGGGAAGCTGAACACGAATTGACCGAGATCAGGCTTTTGACTGACTTCGCGCTTGAAAAGGGGATTGCCTCGCAAGATGAAGTTGATGCGGGCAGGCTGGTTTCAAGTCTTCAGGAATGGGCGCGCGCGGCCGGGTTGACGGCCGAGGCTAGTAAAGAACGCACCATAGCATTGAGAAGGCAGCTCGCGGCCGCGCATATTTCGGCAATGAACAGCCAGGCCGAAATAATCTTTAATGACAGCGAGCTTAACCTCAATTCTCTAAAGTTCAAACAGCTTTTCAACATGTCAATGCTTTATGAAGTTGACATTTCTACCGGGCTGTATTATGTCACCAACGAGAACGGTGAAGAGGAAGCAATGACCCCGAGAGAATATGAACGGCGGGCGGAAGTTCAAAAGGCCAGGACGCCGCGGGTAGAATATAACTCGTATTTCAACATTATCCAATGCGAAAGGTCCGTATTAGATGCCATTGCTCAAGCCATTAACCGACAGGACGCCGCGGCGTTTTTTTACAAAAAATATGTTTTCGCCCCCCAGGAAATTGTTTGGGGAGCTGTTCAGGGGGACAGATTTTCCCGGATGGCCATAGATCACGAGCGGCTGCATCGGCAGTATAACAAGATGAACGGTGAGGTGGTTGCGGATGCCCCGGGTATTGAGAAATTTTTCTGCGATGAAATAAACGCCTACACTGTTTCTTATGTCCGCGCTTACGATTTTGTTTCCGGGCAGGATATGAGCCATTTTAACGATTGGTTCCCGCGGTTCCGGAAAATCATTGTCGAGGCCGAACTTGATGCCAGGGTAAAGGAGCAAGGGGCGAAAGCGGCGTTAAAAACAAAGCTTTCCGTTGTCCTCGACGCTCTTGAGGAGCTTTTGCGCGATCCGGACAGTAGTCAGGAATTGCTGTTTGATTTCCTTGGCCGCAATCAGGAACTGGAAGGGGTTCTGTCCTTTTTTTCAGCGGTTCGGTCTGAAGCGGATTTGGAGAAGATACTTGCGCGGCACACGGAATACCTTTCCAAACCGACGGTTTCCACCGGGGAGCGGGTCAAGGAGTTCATCGCGGAAAATTCCGGAAAAGCGGGAGCGCGCGAATTCAATGAAAAGCATTTTGAGAACATAGAAGAATTGGCCGAAGATTTTTCGGTGATATTCGGGAATGCCGCTTTTCTGCAAAATCTGCCCGCGGCGCAAAAAGACGGCGGAAACACTGGCCAAGAAGAGTGGGTCCAAAAAAGAGATAAGGTCATTTCCAGGATGATCGCCGATCTTTTTAATACCGATAAAGTAGATGCCCGCATTCCTGAACAGAAGATAAAGAATTTCGAGAAAATATACCGGAATCTGCCGGGGCTTGCCCAAAGGATGGCGGAGGAATACCGCAAGCTTGCAAAAGGACATAATGTCGGCAAGATCGAGATCTATATGGTAGGAGGCAGGCCTAGGGGCGAGACTTTGAAGGAGTCCAGCGATATTGACATTATTGTCGCGGTAGAAAATGGTGCCCTGAAATTAGGGCTTTCTGAAGAGGAATACTGGAAAGCGACCGGAGCTGTAATATTTAATATAATCGAAGAATTTAAATCGCAAGGGATTGATCTGCCGATCCGGCTTGGGCAAATATATTCCCGCAGGCTGGCTAATCAGGATGGATTTGAATTTGCCAAGCAGCTCAACGAATACTACGACAATTTGAGGAAGGGTTCATCTCAGCCTGAAGGCTTGCGCAAGATATCAGATTATGTCTGGGTTGATTTCCAGGGCTTCGGGACCAAGTTAGAGACGCAAAACAAAAAAGATATTGAGGGAGAACCGGGAAAGCCCGGGCTGGGAATAAAGTTGGCCGAAGATGTAGGTGCGGCTGAAGGAATGCCTCTTCTGGGCGGGGGGATGACCCAGGAGCAGATCAGCGCATTGATCGAAGAAGCTTTGAAGACGGGCAGCGAAGATGCCATAAGCCGGCTGAGAGAAGCACGGGAAGGGGATCCGGGGTTATTCCGCGCTCAGATAAATAATTTAGCCCGGAAGTCCAACAATCCAATTGCGTTTGAGAAAATACAGGTTGTTCTTGAGATTATGCGTGCTGACAATGGCCAGGGAGATGGCCCAGGAGATAGTCTAGGAGATGGTCCAGGAGATGGTCCAGGAGAAGGTCCTGAAGATGATCCTGGGAATGATCCTCCTGATCCACCTGGCGGTGGTGGCGGCGGTGGTGGCGGCGGTGGTGGTGGCGGCGGTGGTGGTGGCGGCAGTAAAGATGGCCCACCCTATAAGCCGGGTGACGATAAGGGAAATAAGCCAGGCAATGGTCAAAACGGCAATGTTCCACCTGGTGAGGATGGCAAGGGTTTATTAATGCAGAAAAATTGGGGATGGCCAGTTAACGCGCCGGCTTCGAAAATTATTAATTTGGGCGACCAGCACGGTAAAGCCGCGCAGCTAGAGAAGGTTTTGGAAGCCGCCCTTCGGGCCGCGTCTGACGGTGGTTCCCAGGTTATAGTCCTCCACGGCGATGCGTTTGATCGAGGCCAGGAAAACGCAAGAAACTTTGAAATACTTCAAGAACTAAAAAGGCTTGCCCAGAAGAATCATAATATTGAAGTTCAACTTTGCCTGGGGAATCACGATGTGATGTTGATCCAAGCGGTTCTTTTTAAAAATGAGCTGGCAGTTTTTAACTGGCGTCGTAACGGCGGCCGGGCAATGGAAAAGGAGTTCAGAGATAAGTTTGGAGATAAAGCTCAAGAAAAACTAGAAGAAGCGGCATTATGGATGTTTTTAAACTGCAAACTTTTTTTCATTGACGAAAAGGGTTTTCTTCATATTCATGCGGGTATTCCCGCAGATAAGGAGGGGAATCCTTTAATTTCCCGGGCCGAGCTGGAATCATGGCAGCAAGAGCTGGAGAGGTTGCAGGAAAAAGCAGCCCGCGGCAATATTGATATAAATGGACTTAAGGAATTTTTTTATAAAGTAGAAGGAAGGCATGGCAACGGCGTAGTATGGGTCCAAAGGCAAGATTGGTTGGAGAACTTGTGGCAAGACGAACCTGACATGGAGAAAATGGGGCGAGGCAAGATAGAGGTAGACATTGATAAGTTGAACAAATTTTTAGCCGCATTGGGCGTTAAAGGCATAGTGTTTGGGCATATTCATGCGAGAGAGTTGGTTAACTTAGATAATCGAATTTTCTGTGTGGATGTAAACGAAGGCAATAACCCGGGTGAGTTGATATTTGGTGAAGAAGGGGATATAAGGTTTAGTGGGCAAAAAGGAGAAGAGGTAATAGTTTTTAAGAAAGATAAAGGTAAACAAACTCCCGTAGAAGTTCTTGATGGGGTAGCTTCGGCGGCAGCGCCGAAAACAAAAGCCTCGATCGCAGACGGGGGAGCATTTGAAATGGACGCCACGAGTATTCTTCCTATTCTGAATGAAGCCCAGTCCCGCCGAGCTAGGAAGGTAGATTTAAATAAACTGCCGGCGGGAACCATGGTGCGCTATAACATCGCTGGCGGACATTGGGATTATACGCTTCGGGTTGATGGCAACGGGAAAGTAAGTATTTGGTTGCGCAAGGATAAGGGGAGAATAATAGCGCCAATCCGGGATGTCGGGACCGCTGATTACCGGGAAAAACCCAACGGGATCCTTGAAGAACGAAAGTCTGCATATATGCCGTATTTCCATCAGACTCCATTTGGCGAGGGCGAAGAAAGGATTCTTGAGCGCGTAGGACTAGAAGGCTTTATTTCGCCGCCTGAAGATATTCAGGTGGCGATTCCGGATAATGTGGGTATTGTTGACGAAAAAGCAGTAGAATTTCTTACAGATAAAGAAATAACTCAAGAGAAAATCACAGGATTAAGAAAAGAAATGGTGGATTATGCCGGAGGGGTAGCTTTTTCCGGTATCCCGGGGTTTGGCGGTTTAGACAATATGCAAGAATATCTTCAGGAACGGCTTCAGGACAAAATTTTTGAATTGTCTCTTGATAAACAGGTAGTTGATGAAATATATAAGAAGATAGAAGAATTTCAACGCGCTTTAATGAAAGCAGAACATTTCGAGTTTCTAGTGATGAAGAAACAGTTTGAAGACGATATTCTTGCGATGCTTGAAAAAGAAAGCGGAAAAAAGACTAATTTCGAGAATAGCAATGTACCGGTAGCGGTAAAAGACGGTGAAATGAAGGATTTAACTTCGAACGAAGATGTTTCTCTAGAGTATCAGGATCCGATTACTATCAAGTTATCGCCCGGCAATTCTGAGGTTGTTTTGAAAGTGGTGCAGTACAAAGATATTCCCGATGATTATCCGGGCAAAAACAGGCTTAATCCTTTGATAGGGTACTTTATTATACAGGAAGGATTTATTTCTCAAATAGAGGGGATGCTGGGATATAAGGCTTTAAGGGACGGCGAGACCGTTGAAATAGGCAGAGAGGGCAAGGATCAACGGTTCTCTCTAAAACCGACTGTTTCGCGTAAACATGTGAGCATTAAGCGCGATGGAAATAAGATAATAATTTGCGATTTAGGTTCTTCTAACGGTACGAGTATTGAGTTTACTGCCCCAAAGGAAGGTAGTCCTTATGCCAGGAGGATGGACTTTATTATTTCTCAGCTCAAGTATTTCTTCGAGGCAAGAGGAATTGACTGGCGCAATGTCCCTGAAGCAAAACTGGAAGAATTGGCCCGGAGAATATATGCGGCGCAGAACGCGGCTGGAGGAGAAAGTGTGGTTGAGGTGAATCTGTACGGGCTTAATATCGATGGAATACGCGAGACAAGTAAGGATGAAGAGGGCGACGAGAAAATATTAGGACAAATTGGCATGAGCGGTGAGGTCATAAAAGACGGCGGAAAATTTTCAAACGGCTTAGAACAGCTTCTTTTTGACAGCGATGTAGTTGCGGCGTATGACGTCACAAGCGGCCAGCCGGTAAAACTTTTCTTGTGGGATGAATATGGGCAGCAGAACAGAAAGAGCCGAAAACTGAGCGAGCCGCTGGTAGATATAGCCAAGTTTATAAAAACAGCAGAAGGTAATGTCATGCTGCCGGTAAAATCAAAAGGAGAATCTGCCGTTCAGAGGTACCGCGTCTATTCTGATGGTAAGTTCAAGCTGCTTGTGAACATAAGCATGGGGAAGTTCTTTCCTAAGAACGAGATATTCTCAAGGTTGAATGCAGAAGCCGACGTAAATCCAAAAGACGGCGGGAATAATGAGGCGGAAAGTTTAAAAACGGCTTTGGATAGTCTTGAGAAAATCAAGCTAGATAGCGGCTTGATAGAAAAATACCTGGAAGTTCATGGCCGCGAGCTTGCAGAGAATGTCGCAAAGCATTTGCGTTCTATCGCGGCCAAAGACATAATCCCCGGCATAGACACTAAGCTTAAAGAGATACTTGCTTCTTTTGATAAATCCCAGCCCGGCTATGCCCCCAAAGATGTGAGCCTGAAAGAAATGATCAGTTCGATTGTCGGGGGAGAAGAAAAAATCAAAGAAAAGAAGTTGAAGGTAGAATTTGCCCAAGACAAGGAAGATATAACAGTAAAAACCTACTCCAGGATTTTGTCTAATGTGATCTGGAATCTGGTCAACAATGCGGCAAAGTATTCCCGTGACAATGGGAGAGTGGAAGCCGATTTTTACCGTCTCCCAAACGGTAAAGTCGAGATTAAGGTTCGAAGCGGCTTGCCGATACAGGAAGAATACCGCGGTGGCATATTTCAGGACAAAGATAAACTTCCAGAGATAGATTCATTTTTTGATAAGGAGCGCCGCGGAGGAATAGGCCTTCCCCAGATCTATCGGCAAGTAACCGATATTCTTAAGGGCGAGATCCGGTTGGACGGCGAGGACAAAGAAAACACCACAACATTCATAATTACTCTGCCGGAATCTATTGAAGCGGCTAATTTCGATGAATTCGAACAGAGCTTTTCTGGCAATAGTCACTTTATTCAAAACAGGCTGATGGTTTTTAGTCTGGCTGGACTTTACCAGGAAGAGATCAAGGCCATAGGCAACCAGGAATTGATCGAAGCTGTCAACAGATTGATCGAAGAAAGCAAAAATTTGGATAATGCTTTAAAAGAAGTCTCCGCAAGGTTACGAGCGCTGGATAAGTTAAGAGGAATATCTATTGAACAGACAGGGGCTTCAGGCATAACCAGAAAACTTATTGACGAAAATCCCGCCCAAATCGCAGATGCCCTGAGAAAAGATAATGTGGTAGAGGTTCATTTTAACCTTGATAGCCCCGTAGATTTTAACCGAGTTCTAGATCAGATAGCTGATTTGTCGGCAAGTCTGGCGGTGGAGGTTCAAGCGGACTTTGACGGAAGGCTTTATGATGTGCGGTTTACACTGGTAGAATTACTCAAAAATGCATTTGTGCACGGGAATAAATTGGACGCAATGACTCCGATCCTCCTGCGGGTCCAGGACAAGAAAATCATCGCTTATAATATAAACTCGGACCGGAAGAACAGCCAGGAAGAGCTGGACTCGGCATATAAGGCCAAGCTTTACGGAAGACATTTGGGTTACCAGCGGCTGGCAATGCGCGGATTGCATCCTATTCTTGAAAAAGTGCTGAATAAAAATGGGGAGCTAATAGGTAGCCGGGCTCTCGTGGACTTTTCCGCTAAAACCGAACCGGCAAGATTAAAAGACGGCGGGCTGGACCTAAAGGCTATGCAGGTATTCGCAGTGCAGGCCAGGGCTTATGTAGAGAAAAAAGGGTATAACGAGTTTAAAAAAGAAGTTGCCGCGTCGTTCTCGAAAAATCCGGTGTACTATGTTCTGACCGGATATTTTTATGGTTTGGATCTTTCTTTGGGCTATCCGTCAACCCCGAATCTTCCTGCCGCTAACATGCCGAATATGTACAGGCAAGGATGTAGCGCTGAAAACATCATAAAAGGAATTCAGCGGATAACCGGGGAGAGTTTCTCGGCGCAGGAAGCCGAGGCTATGGTAAATGAATTGAAACGACAGGGTCGGGATAATATTGAAAGGCGCTTGACGCTTCCTTCCGGTAAAGAGGAAAATGCCGGCACAGGCTGGATCGCCAGGCCTGAGACTATGCGGGAAGCTTTTAATTTTTACCGTGATTTTGTATTTAAGGGGGAAGAGGAGTTAAAAGAGTTTGAATATTCCGGCAGGAAGATAATTTTTCCAGCCAGTGTCTGGGCGAAGCAGGAACAATGGTATGCCGGAAGCATGAAAGTTGAGCGCAGGGGAAGGCTTATTGCCTGGGAACATCCGATTACCGGCTCTTTGACTATTGTCGATTTCATCCCCGACGCTTCGTTGGCTTTTGATTCGAAATATTTAGGGAGAAGAGAAATAGCGGAAACGAATCTGCGCAGATTGATCCAGGAGAAGACTGGGACAACGATAACTGAAGCTGATCAGGCAAGAATGCCGGTAATACGGCAAACAACATCAGGCGTGAAAGCGGACGATATCCCGATGGAAATATTGGAGGATCTGGGGATATATGACAAGAAATTGCAGGAGGAGATGAATGCGGTTATTAGTCGGCGGATCAGCGATAGTGTTCGCCCCAATGAGGAGCAGCTTTATCAGATTATTAGCCATTCTCATGTTATGGGCAGCGAATTTGGCAATGGCCCTTCACCGATTGAAGCGGTTAGCGACGATAATATTAACTTCCTTTATAGCGTCCCGCTTAATTATGACGCAAATGGCAAGGATATGGTGAATGCGAAAGGGATCTTCTATGGCGAAGATAAGAATAATTTGAGCACCGCAGGTTACTCTGTTTTCAATTTTCGAAGCGGAGTTGCCCACCAGGAAGGTATCAGCGATAATGCTAAGCTTGGATGGTTAAAAGGTGATATCCGATCCGGGGTTCAACAGCCTAAAGACGGCGGAGTGGAAATTGGCAAAGCGGAATTCAATATGTATCGAAATCCTTTCTTGATGGTTTACGGCACATCCAAAGAAGAATTAGCCGGGCTATGTTCTTTTGATCCTGAGAACATTTCCCAAGAAAATTATGATAGGGTGATATTTATTGATGGCAGCTTCTCGGGAATAAAATTCTCCGACCTGAGAAACGATAAAGTGTTTTTGGAGAATCTGGTGAAATTAGCCGTGGCGGCTAAACCGGGCAGCCAGCCTAATATAGGAGAGATTATCGGACTGGGAGCGGAGTATGTATTAGACAGGAATATTATTATAGTAAAGGCGCGAGACTTTGAAGAGAGTGAAAATATCGGGGGAGATAAGTATAAGGTATTAATAAAGGATAACAAGGGGGTTTTAAGATTTTTTAATATACCTGAAAAATTGGAAAACAATTTAACGTATGCTCTGGCTATTCGTGGAGGTAACCGCGTCAGCATAAGCAGGGCGATGAGTTTGGCCAATGCGGGAGAGTTCGCTCCTGCCAAGGGGCAAACCGTTACTCAAGTCTTTTTTGAGAATTCCAAGAAGTTCCTAAACGACAAAAAGCAAGGGCTGATAAAAAATGATCAGTCTACCATGGCTTATTTTGACGAAGAGAATGTGAGTAGATTGGACGGCGGAGATAAGAAATCGCAGACCCCGGAAGATGTGGTTCGTAACATTAAACGGGCATTTAATAATGCGGCGTGGGCCGAGCGGGTTTTAGAGAAACAATCTTTGAAAAACAGGGGATCGGTTGGCGGTTCAGAAGTATCCGACGAAGATGTCCAAAGGATCATGTCTGATCCCGATTTGGTTATAATGCTTGAGGAATCTCAGCCCCAAGAGCTCGAAAATCTGCGAGAGAGGATGAAGAAAATTAATGCCGCGGCTAATATCCTGGACGGCGGGACGCAGGCGGAGGATCTCATAGATGAGCTTTGGCGGCAGTTGTTAATAACGAAACAGCGGGAAATAGTGGAATTTCAGCCGAAATACGCGGCGGATTTGGTAGAATTCATTGCTAAGAATGCTTTTTCAGACAATGAACAGTTCAATAAAAGGTATATAGAGGAGGCATTAAACAAAATAGCGGCTAAGTCGCCCAGGGAAAAAGGAGTTTTAAATATTGATGCCGCCAGAACCATGCTTCGGTCGCTTGTGCACCCTGAAAGGAAAAGTACAGTAGAAAAGAAAAGCGCGGAAGAAATGATTCTTAGGTACCTTTATGAAAATAATCATGAGTTGATAACAGAAGCGATGATCAGGAAAGAATTAGAGAGCCAGGGGAATCCGGTTGCCTCAGTAAGCCAGACTGTTAACATGCGGGTTTTAGCTAAGATGGGGGCGGTAATCATAGAAGAAGGTAAGCCTTATTGGATAAAATCGGTGGACCGGGAAGTAATGAAGCAGCTCTTCCCTCAGATCTATTTTGAGAGAAAGGACGGCGGTAAGGGTGGCGTTGATTTCCGTGGGCTGCCGATCGTGAATCAGCCAGGGGCTTTGCCTTTACCTTTGGGGATAAATCAATTGCCCTCGGTAAATATCGCTGATTTGGACAAAGAATGGCTCCAGATCGAGAAAATTACCGAAAATGAAATGGTTCCTTCCACGCAGAGGTTGAAGGAGTTTCTGGGAGCTTGTTGCAGTAAAGGAGCGCTGGATAAATACGCCGGCAATGTTTTGGCTTGCATCGCGGATATTTTGCGCCTGGAAGAAGAAAAAGCCCAGGCTACTGAGCCGGCTTTAAGAGATATTTTGATTTTGTTGGAATCTAACCGGTCGGATAACGAACTTCAGCAATCATTAAGCTTCATCGCGGTTACTGCGGGAGAGCCGCAGGCATAGATCAACTAAAAAGGGCGCCTAGGAAACTGGTTTATCAGCCAAAAGTAAGCCAGCCCACTCAATCCCAAACCTAGCGCCCTTTTTTATTTGACGCATATCTTTATTATTCGCAATGAGTTAATATGTAAGAGCCCGCCAAAAAAACTTTTTAAATTCTTCCTTGACAAACCGGGTTTAGAATGTTATATTATTCGAAATAACCAAGGACCTTTAAGCAGGCCCTGCGAGGCTTGCAAGGTGTAAAATTATGACGAGCCTAACCCTCAAAACCAAGACCCAACTGCTAAACTAAAGCGGTTGGGTTTTATTATTTCTATGAAAGAAAAAGCCAAACTATTAGACCAGGAAACCATGAATCGCAGCCTGGTGCGCATTGCCCATGAGATCGTGGAAAAGAATAAGGGCATCCAGGATGTTTGCATTGTGGGCATCAGGACCCGGGGTGTGCATCTGGCCGTTCGTTTGGCGGCTTTTATTAAGAACATCGAGAATAAAGATGTGCCGGTGGGGATCCTCGATATTACTCTTTACCGGGATGATCTGACCATGATTTCCTCCCAGCCTATCGTGCATAAAACCGAAATAGATTTTGATATGGAAGGCAAGAACGTGATCCTGGTAGATGATGTTTTGTATTCCGGCAGGACTATCCGGGCGGCGATGGATGCTTTGATCGATCTGGGCCGGCCTAAATCGATCCAGCTGGCTGTTCTTATCGACCGCGGCCATCGGGAGCTTCCCATCCGGCCGGACTATGTGGGCAAGAATATCCCCACCGCCTTGCATGAAACCGTGGAAGTGCACCTTTCGGAAGTGGAAGGCGTTGACGAAGTAGTGCTAGTGGAGAAAGATGGCTGAGTTTGCCTGGAACAAAAAAGATTTACTGGGCCTGGAATATCTGACTAAAGAAGAAATAGAGCTTATTTTAAATACCGCAGATTCATTCAAGGAAGTCACTACCCGCGAGATCAAGAAAGTCCCTGCCTTGCGCGGAAAAACCGTGGTCAACCTTTTCTACGAACCGTCAACTCGCACCCGCGTTTCCTTTGAATTAGCCGCTAAAAGATTATCCGCGGATGTGATCAATATCGCGGCGGAAACTTCCAGCGTCAAGAAAGGGGAAACCCTGATCGACACCGGCAAGAACATCGAGGCCCTGAAGGCGGATATCATTGTCATGCGCCACAATTATTCGGGTGCGGCTATGATGCTGGCCAGGCACTTGAATATCAGCGTGGTCAACGCCGGAGACGGCTGGCATGAGCATCCCACTCAAGCCTTGTTAGACATGTTCACCTTGAAGGAAAAACTAGGCAAGCTCGAAGGAATAAAGGTAAGCATTGTCGGAGATATCGCTCATTCCCGGGTGGCCCGTTCCAATATCTGGGGGTTGACTAAATTAGGAGCTAAAGTTACGGTATGCGCCCCTAAAATGCTGATCCCTCCGGGGATCGAGGAGATGGGGGCTTCAGTGACTTGCGATATTGAAGATGCTTTGCGCGACGCCGACGCGGTGAACGTTCTGCGCATGCAGTTTGAGCGCGATCAGAATAGCGCATTTCCGCAGCAGATGGAATATTTCATGAAGTACGGGATCACCGAAGAGCGGTTAGCAAAAGCCAAGAAAAATCTGATCGTTATGCATCCCGGTCCGATCAACCGCGGGATCGAGATGTCCAGCGAAGTGGCGGATTGCCCGCAATCAGTGATCTTAGAGCAGGTTACCAACGGTATTGCCGTGCGTATGGCTGTGCTCTTTTTGGTCTCTCAGGCCAGAGAAGGAAAAGATGAAGCTGCTAATTAAAAACGGCCGGGTTATCGACCCGGCGAATAACCTTGATGATGTCCGGGATATACTGATCGAAAATTCCCGGATTTCCCGGGTCGCCAAAACCATTAATAACGGCGCAGATAAAACTATTGATGCCGTTGGCAAGATCGTGATGCCGGGATTAGTGGATATGCATGTGCATTTACGCCAGCCTGGCCGCGAGGATAAAGAAACCATTGCCTCCGGCACCCGGGCAGCCTTAAAAGGCGGGGTGACAACTCTGCTGGCCATGCCAAATACTAATCCGGCGATCGATTCTGTGGAAAATATCCGGCTGCTTCAAGATATTGTTGGCAAGACTGCGGTTGCCAATGTGGTGATCTGCGCGGCGATTACCGAGGGGCGTCTGGGTAAGGTTTTGGCTTTGATCGCGAAATTCCGCAAAGAATCAGTGGCTGCGATCAGCGACGACGGCTCATCCGTTGATTCTTCGGCGGTTTTCTATAAGGCCCTGCGCAAGGCCCGGGAAAATAAGATCCTGGTTATCTGTCACTGTGAAGACAAAGCGCTTTCTGCGGCAGGAGTAATGAATCTGGGGCCGGTTTCTACCCGCCTGGGATTAAAAGGGATTTCTTCGGAATCGGAATATAAAAGAGTACAGCGGGACATTCAGCTCGCCGAAAAAGCCAAAGCCAGTGTGCATATCTGCCATGTCAGCACCGCTGAGTCGGTGGAGATCATTGCTAAAGCTAAGAAAAAAGGCATAAAGGTGACCTGCGAGACAGCCCCGCATTATTTCAGCTTGACCGAAGAAGCGCTTTTGGATTATGATACCAACAAAAAAATCAATCCTCCCCTGCGCTCTCGCGCGGATATGGAAGCGGTTAAAGAAGGATTGGCCAGGGGGATAATTGACGCTATTGCTTCGGACCACGCCCCGCATACGATCAGCGATAAAGATATCGAATTCGACCGGGCGGAATTCGGGGTGACCGGCCTGGAAACAGAACTGGCCGCAGCGATCACCTATCTTGTTTTGCCGGGAGTGTTAAACTGGGTGGAATTGATCAAAAAGCTATCCTGGAATCCGGCTAAAATCCTGGGCATCGATAAGGGAACGCTGACGCCCGGCAGAGATGCCGATTTGATCATTGTCGATCCCGAAAAGTCCTGGCTGGTCAGGAAAGAAGATTTTATTTCTAGATCCAAAAATTCCGCTTTTATCGGAGCAAATTTAAAAGGGGTTGTTGAGGCCACGATCCTCTCCGGAAAAATCGTATACAAGCAGGAGATTAAGGGCTGATGGAGTTTGTTGCGGATTTTCATATCCACTCCAAGTATTCCCGGGCTACCGCCCGGAACATGGACGTCAAGCACATCGCGGAATGGGCTAAATTAAAAGGCGTTACTTT
>Ga0315275_10000675_pt1 | contig 28357 bp, 24 predicted proteins | sample YL17G03_0_MG_FD_205557 | JGI IMG/M metagenome (GOLD analysis project Ga0315275, IMG submission 205557) | Sediment microbial communities from Yellowstone Lake, YNP, Wyoming, USA - YL17G03_0 | ecosystem: Environmental > Aquatic > Freshwater > Lake > Sediment | place: USA: Wyoming | collected...
CTCCAGGTGGGTAGCCGTCACGTGCCAGTGCAATGCGCACTTGGTGCCATCGGGAGCAACGCAAATGGGATCGATAATCGTGTAGGTGAAGTCGGGGAAGGCACGAATGACCGTGTGGGCGAAAGCCCGCACGGCCTCCCGGCCGACGGCCGGGGCCGGCATCGCCGGGTCGTGCCAGACCACATCCTCGCTGAGCATGGATATGAAGCCATCAAGGTCCCGCGAATTCCAGGCGGCCACCAGCCTCGTCACCATATCAAGGACGCTATCCTGGTTCACCTGTCTCCCCCCAGCCCACGTGTTCAACCGCGGGTGCCCCCCAGGTTGCAGCAACCTGACTCTCCCCCGGGCGCGGCGGTCGCCGGCCGGACCGGACGCCACATTACGAAGTGCGGCCCCGATTGCGCGACCTGGAACTCCTCACCCTTGGTTTCGAAGCCTATACTCCGATAGAATGGTACAGCAGGCGTTCGGGCATTGCACCAGAGAAGGGTGCCGCCGGCGCGGGCGATGTGGCTAAGGCACGCTTGGAGCATCGCGGTTCCCAGACCCATGCGCCGAACCTCGGGGCGGGTCGCCATCCCCCGAAGCTGCCATGCGGTCTCGCAGGTATCGCCCGGCATCGGGCCCGGCACTACCGAAGCGATGCCCACCAGTTCGCCGCCGACAAATGCCCCCGCGTGGAGGCTTTGGGGATCAAGATCGCCCGGATAAACCAGTTGGTGCGGCTGCTGAAACGGCCTCAGGATCAGGTGCCTCAGCATCCGGGTATCTTCGGCACCGATCGGCCGGACGTCGAATTCCATCACGTTGCAGACCTCAACGCGTGAACGCACACCCAGTTCATAGAAATCGCGCCACCTGATCGGCCAGGAACCGCGCCGTGTGAGCGCTCGTGACAGTATACCTCAGGGCGTGTGCGGTTCAAGCCGCAATCGCGAGGGTAAAAAAGAGCGGGTGGGATCCAACCCACCCGCACGAAACTCAAGAAATCCTTTTCTCGAATTCCACTTCCGGCTCAGGCCACGAGAAGCAGCCTGGAGTTATATGCCCTCGAGAAGGCTCTTAAAGGTGTCGTGGTGGCCTTCCTCATCGCTGAGTATGTTCTCGAACATCAGCCTGGTGGTCTCGTCGCCTTCCTTCTTCGCGACGCCGATGATCTGCTTGTAGAGCTTAATGGCTCCCTCTTCGTCCTTCTTGTCGCGCGCGATCATTTCCTTCAGGCTCTTGCCAACGAAGATCGGCTCGGGCTTGGTCGTCGGCGTCCCGCCGAAGTAGTTAAGGCGCTCGGCAATCGTCTCCGCGTGCTTCATTTCGACAATGGCGATGCTCTTGAGCTCATCCTTCACCGCGAAGTGCTTAACCCCACTCCAAAGAACGTGCTGCCACATGTACTGGACAGCGACCTGAATCTCCCTGGCGATTCCCTTGTTCATCAGGTCCATCAGTCTCTTCGAAGCCATAGACTCCACCTCCGTTTCCTAAGTTGAAACCGCAATCTCATTACTTTTCTATCACGGCCCGCGCACTCGTGTCAAGGGCTTACTAGGTCATTTCCTGACGATCGGAGAGGCTTCCTGATCAAAGGGATTGGTCCGCATGGCAAGTGAGAAGAGGTACGGGTAGTCGGTCTTGAGGTAGCACATGTAGTCCACCCACTCACTGACCAGGAGCCCGTATGCCCGCTTGATATCGATGGCCAGATGGGCGTAATCGGTATCGGGCAGCGATCGGAAATCGGGCCGGCACTCGAGCTCCTCGGTGACATGGAACACCGCCCGCAAGAGCGCCGTGAAGGTCTCATGCTCCAGGAGCGTCGGGTTCTCAAGGAGCCGCACCATGAAGTCCCGGTTAACGGTCAGCATATCACGCAAGTGCTCAAGGCTGATTCTCTTTATGTCCACTCCGTAGTCGTATTGCTTCAAGCGCGCACTGAGGGCGGCGAACTCCTTGTTGGTCCAGTTCTGCCGGACCACGAGGTCGGAGCGGATCGTCTCGAGCCGCGGGTCGAAGTCCGACAGGTAAGTCAAGAGCCGGGTACCCACGACGCTGAAGAAGGCGCCGATCACCATATTCAGTTTCTCGAGACGCGACCGTTTCTCACGCTGAGCCAAGAACTCCTCTATGATCAGGGTCACCACCAGGATCTGAATCGGGACGAACGCTAAGTCGCCAATCAGATAAAGGAAGATGTGATGGGCATCCCTGAAGATTAGGAAATGCAAGACATACAAGACCGCCGAGGCAAGCACGAGCGCGACGCCGATGCGGACCTGCCAGCTTAAGCGCTTCATTTCCCCTTCCCCTTGCTCAATTCCGAATGCTACACGGGCTGAGGCGCTAAGCGCAACCGGAAAGTCGTCTCGCTAGGGCCGCTGGGCAAGATGTTCGAGCATCTTGGTGATGTCGGCAGTCGGCATCTGGCAGGTGAAGCCGCGGCAAACATAGGCCGTGGCTTTGCCGGCAAGGCCCTTGAGATCGCGCGTGAAGGCAGCCAACGAAGTGATCTCGGGTGACGGTCCGTCGGGCCGGAAGAGTACCACCGCGTTGGGGACAAACCTGGAGCGCAAAGCCCTTAGCATGGCCTCGGTGTCTTCGGCTGCGGGGCTCCCCACAACCACAACTTCATAGGATGGCCCGAGCACGAAATCGATGGCCGCGACAAAATAGACGTGGGCCAGCGGCACCTCGCGCACCTGGCGCGCGAGCCACGAGGCCAGGGCTGTCGCCTGCTCCTCAAGCCGGCGATCACCCGTGAGACGTGCGAGCCTCACCAGGTTAAGCATCGCAACTGAGTTACCTGAGGGAAGGGCGCCATCGTAGGTTTCCTTCATCCTGACAAGCAGGCGTTCCCCATCGTCGCTTGTGAAGTACAGACCGCCGGCGCTGTCCCAGAAGTGTTCCATCATGATGCCGTTGAGATCAAGCGCCGCCCTGAGATAGGCAGCCTCAAAGGTGGCCTCATAGAGTTCCGTCAGGCCCCACACCATGAAAACGTAATCGTTGAGCGTACCGGCGATCGCCGCCTCTCCGTCACGCCAGCGGTGGAGCAGCCGGCCGCCCCGGGAACGCATGACCCCGAGCACGAAGTCCGCGGCCCGGCGTGCCGCCGAGGCGTAGCGTGGCTGGTCAAAGGCCTGAGCAGCCTTGGCCAGGGCCCCGATCGCAAGCCCATTCCAGTCTGCGAGGACCTTGTCATCCTTGTGAGGCGGCACGCGGCGCCGGCGCACGGCAAACAGCATCTGCCGGGCGCTTTCCAGACGCTCGCGGAGTTGAGGCTGGCTCAATCCAAGGTCAGCCGAGAGATCCTCAGGCGATCTGGTCACGTGCAGAATGTTCGAACCGGGCGGCAGACCGGCATGTGGTTCACCGACAGCCCCTCCGGCAGTGATGTTGAAGGCGCGCCCAGCGATGTTCGCATCGATTTCGCCGAGGGCCTCGCGCACCTCCGCGGCAGTCCAAAGATAGAACTTCCCCTCCCCGCCCTCGCTGTCGGCATCCTCGGCCGAGTAGAAGCCGCCTTCGGGCGAGGTCATGTCACGGAGCACGTAGGCTATGATCTCCTCCGCGGTCAAGCGGTACCTGGCTTCGCCCGTCGCCTGGAAAGCCTCAGTATAGGCTGCGGCCACGAGCGCCTGGTCATACAGCATTTTCTCAAAGTGGGGGACTCGCCAGCGCTCGTCGGTCGAGTACCGGTGAAAGCCAAAACCAATGTGATCGTAAATGCCGCCCATGCGCATCATGTCCAGTGTCTGCGTGACCATGGCAAGGGCCCTGTGTTCACCGGTGCGCTGCCAGTAGCGCAAGAGGAAGAAGAGGTTCTGCGGAGTCGGAAACTTGGGCGCTCCTCCGAAACCCCCATTCTCAGGGTCAAACTTCGCTGCCAGGGCGCGATAAGTCTGCTCGAGGATGGCGCTATCGAGACTGCCCGGTGAGGCAGCCACGCCCGCCGGGGCCGCGCCGAGATCAGTGCCGGGTTCACCTATTTGCCGCGCGAGCAGCAAGCTTATCTTGTCGGCGGTATCGACTGCCTGGGAGCGATGATTCGACCACAACTCCCTGACCCGGGGTACGAGCTCGAGCATACCGATCCGGCCGAACCGGTTTTCCCTGGGCACATAGGTGGCCGCGAAAAACGGCTTGGCATCGGGTGTCATAATAATGGTGAGGGGCCAACCGGCGCTTCCGGTCATCATCTGGCAGACGGTGATGTATATGTGGTCTATGTCAGGCCGCTCCTCACGATCGACCTTGATCGACACAAAGGCATCGTTCATGAGCGCCGCAACTTCAGGGTCCTCGAAGGACTCCTCGGCCATCACGTGACACCAGTGGCAGGTGGAGTAGCCGATGGAGAGGAATACAGGCTTGTCCTCACGGCGGGCTTGCTCAAAGGCCTGGTCTCCCCAGGGGAACCAATCCACGGGGTTGGTGGAGTGCTGAAGCAAGTAGGGGCTCTTCTCGCCCGCCAAGGCGTTCCGGCGGGGACGGTTTCGATCACTCGGTGGCATCGCTGCCCCAGAAGGAAACGAGCATGTCATCGAGATGGGCTCGCCAGCTGCCCCAGCTGTGGCCCTCGGCGAGCTCCTGGTACTTGAGGACGTAGCTCTTCTCCAGCAGGGCCTCCCTGATCAGCCGGTTCTCGTCGATGGCATCGCCGAATCTGCCGCAGTCGAGGTAGAAGTCGACGGCTTTTCTGGGCTCGGCTTGGACAGCACGGACCAGCCGTCCGCCATCCAACCCAACGACGCCCGACTGGGAGCCGCACTTGCCGAAGATCTCGGGGTGGTCCAGGGCGATCATCACCGATATCTCGCCACCCAGCGAAGCCCCCATGATCGCCGTCTTGGCGGGATCCTGGGCGGCATCGTATCTGTCACGGATGAAGGGCAATAGCTCATCGGTTATCAGGCGTTCGTAGTCGGGATTGAGCCGGTACTCCGAGTTCCGATCGACGGGATCGATGAAGATGCCCACGACCGGAGGAATAGCGCCGCGGGCGATCAGATTGTCCAGCACGTTGACCATCGCGCCCAGCGTGATGTACTCGCCGCCATCCTGGACGAAGATGGCGCGGTAGGAGCCGGCGAACCGGTCAAACGTGTCTACCGCCTCATTGCTCGAGCCGTAGTTGCCAATCGCGCCTCCAGCGACCCTCGCCGGCTTGTACCCCGCCGGCACGTACACCTGAACCCTTCGCGTGTTGGCGAGCACCTTGCTCCAAAACTCGTGAGTCTCGAGCGTGCCGTGCTCGATCGACTTGGCCTCAGCGATCTCCCAGGGCTCCTGGTAGGCCGGCATCGCGAAAGCCGAGTTGTCGCCGAAGCCGCCTCTCACCGTTTTCGAATTCAGGGGGTCGAGCATCCAGGCATTGTCAGCATAGAGCTTGTAGTCGATGCGAGCATCCGTCGGCAGCGCCAGTGTGCGGCAGTAGAAGTCGGTCCCGTCCAGGCGCTCGAGTTGGTCGCCATTGGTGTCCCATCTGTTAAGATCGGACGGGACGCAGACCTTCCCGAGAACCTTGCCGCGGTAAACGAAAGTAACCAAGCTGTCCTCGACCAGCGGGAACTCGTAGCGGTTCCTGCCCATGAAGTCGGATACGATCCTGTCGCGGTGCTTGGGGCTGGCCTTGGCAACGGCCTCAGCGAGTGCCTTGATCTTGGGACTCACAGCGTCTCTCGGCACGGAGTCCTGGCCTCCGGCCGGTTGGGCAAATGCGCATACCGCGCACCCAAGCAGGATGACAAGAACGTGAAGACCTGGCTTAGGAGTTGACACCACCCATCTCCAATGTGGCCGACCGCGCTAGGTTACCCGGAGCGAGGCAAGTTGTCAATTGCGGTCGCAGCTCGCGTCGCCCCACCCGGAGCGCAAGCCGCACGATGCGGAATCCGCCACTCTCTGCCACTCATAGCGCTTGCCCCCGTGGCCGGCCGCGGCTACTATCGCTTCATGGCACGCTTGGTCCGAGTGCTCGCGATTCTGGTCCTCGGGGGCCTGCTTGCAGCTGGCCGGCCTGCCATGGCGGGGGCGGCCAACGCCTTCGATCGCGAAATAATGGAGTTTGTCCAGGATCACAGATCGCACGACCTCGACCACCTCATGTCCACACTCTCCGCGCAATGGAGCAAGAGTAACTTCCTCGTGGCGGCACTCGCCATCACCGCGCGTGGCGACGAGCGGTCCTTCGGCGCTCTCGGGGAGTGCGCAAAGGCCATCGCGGTATCGGAGATGATCGTGACGCCGCTCAAGTACGCGACCAACCGCAAGCGGCCGGAGGGCGAAACGTCGAAAGCCAACTCGTCTTTCCCATCGAGCCATGCGGCGACAGCCTTCGCCGCAGCATCGGCACTGGGCCATGCCTATCCCAGGATCAGGCTGCCGGCATATGCGGCCGCCGCCTTGATCGGCTATTCGAGGGTCTATGAGCAGAGGCACTTTGCCACGGACGTCATCGCCGGAGCTTGCGTGGGGCTCCTTTCCGCCAGACTCTCGCGTGCCCACCTGGCCCGCCTGCACCTGGACCGCGGGCGCCTTGCGGCCGGCCTGCCGCTCACGATCAAGCTTGAGGGAGAAGGAAGAGGGGTTGTTCGGATTTACCTGTCCGCCAGGCTGTGACCTTCCTGGAAAGGCCCCGCCCTGGAGGAGGCTCTATTCCAAATCAGAGGATCTCCGGCTCACGGGGAATCACGGCCGGAGTCCACGATTGGCCCGGAACCCGGGTTGATTGGCACAAACCGTATCCTGTCCATGTTGGCCTCAGGACCAGTGTTATGCATCAGCATCAAGGAACAATCACCGGCTTCAAGCTCGATAAGGTCGCTCCCGGCGACCGAGAAGACGTCAAACCCTCAACCCATCCCTGTCCCTTGCTCCAGCATGAAGCTCGCCTCACCCTGCGATGGCCCGCAGTCTCCTATCTCCATGCTGGCCCCGATGAAGTTGCCGGGATACGCTTGATAATGCAGGTATGGCCGGTAGGTTCCAGTCGCAGGCACCGTAAACGGCACCCTGATCCACTCGCCGGGCTTGTCCATCCCCCGCACCGCGTGCCCATTGCTTGCCTTGCTGCAGCCCTCGATCTCTATCTCAGGCTTACCGCTAACATTGTACTTCTGGGTGTAGTCCTCCATCTCGACGCTGAACTCCGCAAGTGGGGCATAGACCACGATCGTCGCGATTCCAACTCTGCTGGGGCAGCTTACGCTTGTAGCCGTCACCAGTATCGCAAACTTGAACGCCGGCGCGCTGGGCGCGACGTAGAGCCCGTCATCATAGATATCTCCGGGATTAACCGGGTTGCCGTAGACCCTGGTGATGGACCAGACCACGCTGTCGCCGGCGCAGCTGACGACCTGGCTCGAGAATAGCACCGAATCCGATGCCCAGACAGAGGAGGTCTCGGGGGAAACGATTATGTACGGAGTGAGATCCGGCTTGGTGATCGTGATCGTTGCGTCTGCCCCCCCTATTGTATCTCCAAGCGCTACCGCCCTGAGGGTCACAACGCCTCCGGGGGGCACATCGGCCGGGGCGACGTAGCGGCCCGCCGCCGTCACCACGCCCTTCTCGGGCGTGCCCCCGCGAATCCCATCAACATACCACCGGGCCTGAAGGGTTATGCCGCCGTAGTCAGCCACGAACTGCCGGGCCGAACTCACTTCGAGCGACACGGGGCCGGGGATGATGGTCAGACTCCCACTTGGCCCCTGATCGGAACCACACTGGAGGGTTATGGCTGCGAGTGCCACCAACGTACAAACCCAAAGCGATTTCAGGTTGCGCATGGCTCAATCACCTCTTGGCCGATCAGAATGCGATCTAGGGCGTCCGTAATAGTTTAACGCTTTTTCCAGACTAGATCAAGCTTCCCAATCTTGGCTTCGACCGCGTTCAGGATGTCCCAAGACGCGATCTTCCCGGCGATCGCCTGAATGTCGTAATACATCACCCTGTCCTGCTTGAGAGGCTTCACGACCTTGCGAATCTCCTTGTACGCCGCAGAAGGCCCCGCCCCGGGGGTCTCCTCCCTGAATTCCAGGGCCTGGGCCGCGCTCATCATTTCGATCGCCAGCACGTTGACCACGTTCCAGATTATCTCCTTGGCCTTGCGCGCAGCGATCGGGCCCATGCAGACATGGTCTTCCTGGTCGGCCGCCATACTGAAATTGTCTACGATGGCTGGATGGGACAGCAGCTTGTTCTCGGAGCACAGAGACGCCGCGGTATACTGGGCGACCATTAGACCGGAGTTGAGACCCTCGCCCTTGACCAGGAAGCCGGGCAGACCGACATTGAGGGCAGGGTTCATGAGTCTATTGATGTGACGCTCGCTCAAGCCCCCGACTTCGCTCATCGCAATGGCCAGCAGATCAAGCACCAGGGCTACGGGCTGGCCGTGGAAGTTGCCGCAGGCGACCTGCTCCCTATCGGCAGGGAAGAAAAGTGGATTGTCGGCCGCGGAGTTCATCTCAATTTCAATCTGCTGCCTGATGTAGTGCAGGGCATCAAGCGTCGGCCCGTAGATCTGCGGGATGCACCGCAAGCTGTAGGCATCCTGCACTTTGCCTCCCGCGCTTGCCAGCTTCGAGCCCTTGAGCAGCCGCCGCAGGTTCCCGGCCACGGTATTCTGGCCGTTGAAGGGCCGCACCGCGTGCGCCCGCTTGTCGAAGGCCCTGGGAGGGGTCCGAAGCGCGTCGGCGCTCATGGCGCTTGCGATCATCGCCGTCTTGAAGACGCGGTAGGAATCGTACAGCCTCAAGGCGCCGCAGCCCGTAAACATCTGTGAGCCGTTGATCAGACCCAGGCCTTCCTTGAAACTCAGCGTGACCGGCTTGAGGCCGGCCTTCGCCATCGCCTCTTTGCCGCTCATCAGTTTGCCCCCGTAGAAGGCGCGGCCCTCGCCCATCACTACCTCGGCGACCTGAGACAACGGCGAGAGGTCGCCGCTGGTGCCGACTGAACCTTTCTCGTTAACCGCGGGTATGAGGTTGCGGTTGAGCATCGCGATCAGGGTCTCGAGCGTGCTCAACCTTACGGCCGAATAGCCCTTGGCTATCACGTTGGCCCGAAGCAGCATGCCCGCCCTGACTTCGTCTTCCTCGAAGAACTTGCCCACGCCCGCAGAGTGGCTGTATACGATCCGGCGCTGCAATTCCTCGCCCATCTCAGGAGATACCCTGACCCGCGCCAATTCCCCGATGCCGGTGGTGACGCCGTAAATCATCTGGCCTTCGCGAACCAGGTCCTCAACCGTCCGTCTGCACCGTCTGACCGCGCGCTTGGCGCTATCCGTGAGCATGACCTTGGCGTGATTGCGCGCGACTTCGTGTACCTGTTCGATGGTCAGGTTGTTGCCGTCGATCTTGACTACCATTGCACTCCCCCCTTAGCGAGATTTGACAATCCGGATGTGTTTCCGCTCGAATCAATCTACCAAACCGGCAGCGAAGGGTCAAGTCAGCCTCAACCGCACCGATTGACAAGGGCCGCGGCGTAGCCCAGAGTAGGGAGAAGAGCCACCGGGAAAAATGGGATGTGTCCCCATTAAGGAGCAGTGGTGTCAGAGGTTGACGAAGCCCAATTCATAGAGACGTACGCCGAGCGGCGCGCCTTTCCCGAGGACAAGAAGGGCGGGTACGCCGAGGTGTGGTTCCTGGCCTACCCGGCAGTGCTCACCATGCTGAGCCAGACCATGATGAGCTTCACCGACGCGGTGATGGTGGGCAGGCTGGGGCCCACTCAGCTCGCAGGCGTCGGATTTGCGGGCACCATCGTGTGGGGCTTCTTCGCTTTCTTCAACGGGCTGGTGAGCGGGGTCAACACCTTCGTGGCTCAGGATTTCGGCGCCAGGAGATATGACACGATCGGCAAGATGACCTGGCAGGGCATCTACCTCGCGGCCGCAGCCGGCGCCGTGATGGCCTCGATGAGCGTCCTAAGCACGCCTCTCTTCAAGGTGCTCGGCCCCAGCGCCGACGTCCAGGCGATCGGCTCGTCCTTCCTGCGGATTCGGCTCCTGGGAGGAGCTTTCATGGTATCCTGGATGTGCTTCTCGGCCTTCCTGAGGGGCCTGGGCGACACCAGGACGCCGCTATGGATCGCGCTCACCGCCAATGCCATAAACATCTTGGCCAACTATTGCCTGATCTTCGGGAAACTGGGCTTCCCCCGGCTCGGCACCAACGGCTCGGCAATAGGGACGGTGTTCGCGACCGCGGTCGGCACGGCGATGTTCGCCGCCGTCTTCCTGTCCAGGAAGAACGCGCAGAGATATGGGACAAGAAGCAGCTGGCGACCGGATCCCAAGGCTCTCCGGCGACTGGTGCGCATCAGCATCCCCATCGGGATGCAATGGTTCCTGGACCAGGGCAGCTTCGTCGTTTTCTCGGCCGTCATCGGCCGGATAAGCACCATGGGGCTTGCCGCGAGCGAGGCCGCGCTGCGCTTGATGTCACTCTCCTTCATGCCGATGGTCGGCATATCGATCGCATCTACCACCCTCGTCGGCCAGTACATCGGCTCGAAGGAGATTCCTTGCTCGGTCCGCAGCGGCTGGTCGGCGATGAAGCTGGGACTGATCTATGCAACCGTTGTCGCCGTCGGGTTCGCCTTGTTTCCCGAAAGGCTCATTTCGGCCATCAATTCCAATCCCGAGGTGATTAGAATTGGCAAGCCCATCCTGAGAATGGCTGCCCTGTTTCAGATCTTCGATGCCATCGCAATCATCAGCAGCGGATGCTTGCGGGGCGCCGGCGACACCAGATGGACCATGGTGGTCAGCATGGCCTGCGCCTGGCTGGTCTTCGTGCCGCTTGCCTACATCGGCGGCGTCGTCTTGAAGGGCGGCGCTGTCGGCGCGTGGGCGGGAGCTACCGTTTACATCATAGTGATCGGCATCACGTTCTTCCTGAGATTCCGGAGCGGCGCGTGGCAGAAAATCAGGATCTAGGCCCCGGGTCCGCAGGCGGCGGGCTCCATGCCGCGTGATTAACCTCTGGCACCAGTCCGCCGGATGGCATATGATGGCCGTCGCAAGCGCAGTCAGCGTGAGGCCTGATCAATGAGAAACATCGGAATCCTCTTCGTCGCCCACGACATCGGAGTGATCGGCGGTGCGGAGCGTCAGTTGCTGGAGCTCTTCAAGGGCCTGGACCGGGAGCGCTTCCGTCCGGTGCTTGCCTGCCTCGAGCGTGGCGGGCCCGTGGCCAAGCGCGCGGCCGAGATGGGCGTACCGGTTCACCACATAACGCGGCTGTGGCGCTGGGATCTCTCCGTCCCCGGACGGCTGGCGCACCTCATAAGGCGAGAGAAGCTCTCCATCGTGCATGGTTACCTCGGGCTGCCGGGGTTCTACGGTGCCGTTGGCGGGAAGCTTGCGGGCGCCCGGGTGATAGCAACCATAAGGATCGCCGGCCCAAGGAAGCGAGTGAGCGACGGCGCCGAAAGGGTGGCCTTCTTGCTCGCCGATTGCATAATCTCCAACTCGAAGGCGGGTGCCGACTATTACTTCAAGCACTGGCCGGGCCGGGCGAAGACCCGAATCATTTACAATGGTTACGTGTTGGCCGATTTCGATTTCGCCAATCGCAGAGCACGCTCGGAGCTGGGCTTGCCTGAGGGAGTGCCGCTTATCGGCCACGTCGCCAACCTGACCTACCTGAAGGACTACCCGACCTTCTTGATGGCGCTCGCCATCGTATTTGCCGAGGACAAGGAGGCGGTCGCCGTCATCCTCGGCGAAGGCAAGATGCGTCAGCAGTACCGGGCTCTGGCCGAGGACCTGGGAATATCAGCGCGCACCATATTCCTCGGCCATAGGCGTGACGTGCTGGACTTGGTAAAGCACTTCGATGTCTGCGTCCTCGCGTCGCATCCTGCGTACAGCGAAGGCCTCTCCAATAGCATAGCCGAGTATATGGGCATGGCCAAACCCACGGTAGCCACCGCAACCGGCGGCAACGTGGAGCTCGTCGGTGACGGTGCGACCGGCTTACTCGCTCCTGCGGGCGAGCCGCGGCTGCTGGCCGAGAAGATCCTTGCCCTGCTCGGCGAACCCGAGCTCGGCCGAACCCTGGGGGCAAATGGCCGGAAGTTCTTCGAGGAGAACCTCACGCTCGAGAAGATGGTCGCCGAGACCGAGAAGGTCTATGAGGATCTCAGTTGAACTTGACCTCCGGCACCTTCTCGGCACCCGGGGCAGCCTCGAAGTAAGGCATCGGTTCGGTTAGACCCCGCCGCTTCGCGAAGAACTTGCCGAAGACCTCGCGGATATAGGTGTTGAATGCCCGCACGGCGTCATTGTAGCGAACGCGCTCGGTGGAGATGCGGTTCTCGGCCCCCTCGAGTTGAGCCATCAGCGTCTGGAAGTTCTCCACAGCCTTGAGCTCCGGGTAGTTCTCGACCACCACCATCAGCCGGGCGAGCGCCCCTTGCATGGCCTGCGCATTGTCTATTTTCTCCGGGACGGTCTTGGCCGCCGACCACTGGCTCCGGAGCCTGGCTATCTCTTCAAAGAGGCTCTTCTCATGGGTAGCGTAGCCCTGAACCGTGTTGACGAGATTGGGTATGAGATCATTGCGGCGCTGCAGCATGGTCTCAACCTGCGCCCACTTCTCGGCGACCGTCTCGTGCAGCCTGACCGCACGATTGAGGCCGCTGACATACCATCCCACGGCACCCAGTATCACGACCAGAATAACGACTATGCCGATCCAGGCCCCTGCTGATTTCATTCTGTCACCTCCGTTTGCACATCAGTCTGCCGATCAAGACCCGCTTCCCCTCGCCGGCTCTTAGACCGGCTCAGATTGCTTGCGCTCATGACCTACCAGCCTCCACCCGCACCGCCTCCACCGCAAGATCCACCGCCGAACCCCCCGAACCCACCGCCGAACCCTCCGGAGCTACCCCCGGAACTTCCCCCGAAGCCGCCGAGCCAGAAGCCTCCAGCCCCACGGGCGCCAAAGCGCGTGGCGAAATTCGCGATCATCACTACCAGAACCATCAGGAGCACGATGAACCCGAAGACCAGCCGTAACGGCGATGCCGCCTGGGAGCTGCGCTGCCCGCCCGACCTCGCCATCAAGAGGTTGGATGGAACCGAATCGCCGTAGGCGTAAGCCTGGCCGCTTTCGGTAAGAACACGGTCCGCCAGCATGGTGACCGCTGTCACCAGCGCCTTGTCGTATTCCCCGGCCCTGAAGCCCGGCACAAGCACATTACGGTAGATCGCGCTGGCTACAGCGTCGGGGATGGCACCCTCGAGACCGTAGCCTGTCTTGACAAACATCTGGCGGTCCTTAAGTGCCACCAGGATCAGGACCCCGTTGTCCTTGCCCTTCTCACCGATACCCCATGCCGTGAAGAGCTCGACCGAGTAGGGTTCGATGGCGGTGCCACCCGTAGTCTCGATGGCGGCAACAGCGATCTCGGCTCCCGTCTTGGCCCGGACTTCCTCCGCAATTCGGGTGATGGTAGCCTCGGCGCGCGGGGAGATCATGCCGGCGAAGTCGCTTACGAAACCGGCGGGCCTGGCCGGAATCGATGCCCGGGCAAGAACGCTGGCGACGATAAGGCCGCCCGTCAGAGCCAGAGTGAGGACTGCCAGGCTGGCGGCAGCCGCGATCCTTACCCTAAGACTTCTAGCCACGGTCGTATCTCCCATCGCAGGGCTCACATCCGGTCCAACCGGCAGGCCAGCGCTTCCACTTCATCAATGTACGCGCCGAGCACACGGATAGCTTCCTTACCGTCGATCTTCTCATCCCCGGACTTGTCGCGCAGAATGGCCGTGAAGGTCCCCGTCTCGATGCCGAACGCCTCACCCATCGCCCGGATCACGTCCGTCTTGCCCCGGGGCGGCACATCGCCCTTGAGGCGCAGCATCGCCCTGAATGCCGGCACCAGCGAAGTGACCGAGGCATGAAGCACCTGCTCGGCTCCGCGCTTCTTGCTGCCCAGCTCGAGATAGGCCTGGCGGGTTCTCAGGACCGCCGCCCTGAGCTGAGACTCGCACTCGAGTCTGAGGTTCTCTGGCGAGGTTTCCAAACCCGAGAAGAAATCGTCGCCGTAGATGACCACCTGGCCGTCCTTGATCTCGAGGTATTCCATCGGGAAGACATCCGTCGATGACTTCAGGTATTCCGGTGTTACCAGGAGCGGGGGGACGATTCTCCGCTTCTTGCCTGCATCGACGACGCCGAGAATCCGCGTCAGGGTGTCCACCGTCACGCTTTCAACTACCACCACAAGATTGACGTTGGATTTCCCCGGAAGATAATCGGTGCCGGTTGCGCTGCCGTAAACTGCAACAGACTTGACCGCAGTCCCCAGCACAGATACGAGTTTCTCGGCATACGCCCCGACATCGGACCGCACCGAAGCGTGTAGCTTCTCCAGACTCTTAAGATCCATGATCGAATACCTCACGTCGTACGCCACGAAAACCAGTATCTCCCCGGCAAGCCAAGGCTTGAATCGCCTCAGACAGGCTTCGATCCGGAGCCGGGGTTGAGTCTACCGGGCATCGCCCGGATCGTCAAGCAAAAGCCGGGCCAAGGGTACACCTGCGGGTGCGATTGCTGCGATTGAGGCAACCGCTATGAGGAGGCCAACTCCCGGTAGTCCAGGGCCTTGATCAGGGTGTCTCTGGTCTTGAAGAAGTCGGCCTTGTGTCCCTCGCTGACAGGTTCGGCGCGCGGGCAATCTATCTTCAGGGGGTTGACGTAGGACCCGTACTTCTTGATTCTGAAGTCAAGGTGAGGCCCAGTCGAGAGCCCGGTCGACCCGACGTACCCGACCACCTGCCCTTGACTGACTGTGGCTCCACGCCTCACGCCCTCGCCGTAGCCTGAAAGGTGGCCGTAGCAGGACGCGTACATGCCGTTGTGCCTTATCTCCACATACCGGCCAAACCCGCCGTTCCAGCCGGCATCGGCCACGCGGCCGTCACCTATGGAGACCACCGGCGTCCCCTGCGGAGCGGAGTAGTCAACACCATGATGGGGCCTGTAGGTCTTGAGTATGGGGTGGAACCTGGCGTTTGAGAAGAAGCTGGATATCCTGCGGTAGTTCAACGGCGACTTGAGGAACACGCGCCTCGCCGAGTTTCCATCACAATCGTAATAGCTGGGGTCGCCGGCCTGGTCCTCGAAGCGGAAGACCCGGTGTTCCTTGCCATCGTTGACGTAACTGGCGCAGAGCACGTCGCCGATCTCCACCTGCCCGCCGGGATACTGGAGCTCGTCGAAAACAATGGTGAAGGTATCGCCGACTCTCGGGTCGGTAACGAAGTCGAGCTCCCAGGCGAAGACATCAGCAAGCTTGAGGGCGATCAGCGGATCTTCGCCTATGCTCGCGAAGGCATCCCAGAGGCACGACGTTATTCTGCCTTCCACCCGCCGCGTGATTCCCACGGGATCTATAGCTCCCTGGCTCACCACATAGCCCACTGAGTCGGCGCGAACCCTGAAGAGTTGCTTGAAACCCTTACGGTAAAGCAACGACACGATGGTGCCGGTTTCGTCGATCGAGGCCACGTACGAGTCTCCAGTACCGCACGATCTCAGATTAAGGCGCTTGCCCAGGGCCGAGAGCACGTTCAAGGCTTTCGACCCGGATATGCCCTTGGAAACGAGCGACGCGTAGAGCGACTCACCCCGTGAGAGAGTGTCCTGGACGCTCTTCTCGGTAACCTGGGGGGCGGGAGGCGGAGTCTCCTTGTCAACAACCGGCCGTTGGGGCTTGAACAGAAGCAGCAGCGCGAGCCCGATCAGGCCCATCGCTAACAGCCTGAAGACATAGTATTTCAATGGTTTCATCATCTGTGCCTGGCTGAGATTACGACTCTATGGTTTACGCGACGAGGAGTGTAAGGTGATGCCGGCTGCGAATGCAAGCTCTAATTCACAACCACCAACTTCCGCATGGCGCCACCTGCAGCGCTCTCGGCCTTGAGGAAATAGACGCCGCTTGCGACAGACTTCCCCCGCGAATCGACAGCCGCCCATTCCAAGCGATGCATGCCGCGCGTGACCTCGCCGTCAACAAGCGTCTTCACAAGCCTGCCGTCGACCGCGAAAATGCTGAGCGCAAGATGCCCGGACCGCGGCATCTCATAGATAATCGCAGTGCTGCCTCTGAAAGGATTCGGGCTGTTCTGCTGGAGCCCGAGGACGCCGGATCCTATCACTCCACTGGAGACCCCATCTGCCCCGTAGAGCCCATAGCGGCCCAGCGAGTCGACATAGGCTACTATCCTGTGCCGAGAGCTATCAACAAACGACGTTAGCGGAGTGGGCTCCCCGTCGTCCAGCCGTGCGATGCAGAGGTGTTCAGGAGCTGAGACCGTGTCGTCGTAGGCAATCGAGAGCTCCACGAAGTCCTCGAGCGAGAGCCCGGACGGAGTCACTTCATAAGCCCTTGTCACGTGTGGCTGGTCAACCTCGAGCTCGGATACCAGGAAATAGGCATCGCTGGTCAGCACGCCCACGCCCACGCTTATCTCAAGCAGGCTGTCCACACTTGCGGCCGTGCCTCCGTCGGACGCGGTGATCTCCGATACCTCCAGGGACATCGCCGCCGATCCGGGGTTACCCACCCAATCACGCGCCTCGGCAGATATGGGGACGAGTCCGCTGGAGGAAAGCACATGATGGCCTTTGTATGTAATGGCCTCGCCGGTGACGCGCTCCATCGTCAGCGTGTCATCAAGCACCACGGCCGCGAGACTTGCAGGGTCAATTTCCTCTGAAGACGCCACGTAGACATCGATCTCGCGAGGCAAGCTGCCATCGTGGCCGATCCCTATCGAAAGTTCCGGAGGAATGATGTCAACGTACCCGGTGGCACGCAGCCGGACGCCGATGTCGCCGGTCGAGAGCTCCGACCAGGTGCTGCCATCCGGACTCGTAAAACATCTGCCCGGGGCTTTCGGCCCATATCGATCGACGGGAATCGGCATGGTATCGGACTCGGCAGTTATCTTCATGACAACGCAGATCGTGTCACCCGCGCTTACTATCGTTTCGGACGGGAGCGGGACGGAGTGATATCCCATGAAATCGACGAAGTAGTCGAGCCGGCTGGCACGCAGCCCCGACAGCGCACCGCCGTCAAAGTGATCATAGAGGTAGATGTCGGCATCAAGGACAGGGTCGAACGACCAGAACTCCACGCGCTGGAGAAGGACATCGATATCGGGAATGAACCTGCACATCGCCCAGCCGGTCGTGCTCGCGCCGTAGCCGAACCCCTTGGTGTATCCCCCTTCGTCATAATAGAAGAGCCGCCCCGCGGGGTCGTAGTCCTGCCACTCATACAGGAAGGATGAGGCCTGGCCGATCAAGGCCGAGCCGTACGCCATATAGTAGTAGCCGCTCTCATCGCCATAATCGCACGTACCGCCCCAGGCAGTTCCCCAGCTGTTCTTGACGATCCACGCGCCCTCTCCACCTGGCCAGCTCAGGTTGTCGTCCCAGCCGCAGATTAGACCGGCGTGATTCGCCAGCTTGGCGCCACCGTCGTAGTAAAGCACGTACGAGCCGTCATAGTGAGCGAACTCAAACTCCCAGGCATCGTGATTGCCGGCATAAAGACCGACGAAGACGGGGCCGTAAGTGGCAACGTAGGCTTTGAGTACGTTCGTGGGCGCGACCCACCCCTCGGAGATCGAGCGCCAGTCAAGCAGGGTCTTCACGTAGGGGCAATCGGGATTGCAGCCGGTCATGGTCGGCTGGTAATGGTCGCAGGATTCCAGCACCGTTCCCTTGGCCGACAGGTAATTCGCCACAAACCAGTAAGTGCCTCCCGAACATCTGCGGTGGTAGAATTCGCATTCCTTGACGCTGTTCTCCGAGAAGTCGAAGGAGTCACCGCCGGAGAGGAGGATCTTGGACTCGAAGTCTGCAATCGAGGCAAACGCGTAGCAAGCCCCGCACGAGCTCTGGTCCTTGACCGGCGTTACCTTGCCCTGCTCCCGCCAGTCGAACCTGGCAGGCAGAGGCGCCAGCATCTCGGGCGCTTTGGCCACAAACGGCTTGCGCTGGCGCTCGTGCAGCATAAGGCCCGTCCCGCGAGAGGCAGGCTCCTGGGCGAAGGATACGGTGGATGCGAGAAGTGCAACCGCAACGAGAAGTGCGAGGCCGAGCGCTTTCTTCACCAAGCATGCCCCCCCGAGCGTCCGCAAAGGACCATGCTTAACCTTACAAAGCGGCAGCCCCTATTGCAAGTGGGGACGATGCGAGCGGCAGGGTGCCGAAGTCGGTGAGAGCGCGGAGGGCGTGGGGTTCTCGGCGCCAAGGGCACACCCGAAGCGAGCAGCGGGTCGGCCTCGAGGGTTGGCCTCTGGGCCAAGTGAGGATATGGCCCTGCCGGCCAATCCCTCTTCGGCCTCCCAAGATCATCGGGGTGCCGAAGTCGGTGAGAGCCCCACATATGGGCTAGCGCAGCAGGACCATCTTGGCGGTCTGCGCCTCGGTGCGAGTTATGAGCCGCACGAAGTACATGCCCGGCGCGAGGCGCGCCCCGTCGAGTCCCCTACCGTCCCACGCAGCCGAGTGATGACCGCGCGCAGCGTGGCCGTCGGCGAGTGTGGAGACCCGCCGGCCGCTGATGTCGTACACCTCAAGCCGGAGCCACCCCGGTGCCGCAATGTCGTACCGGATCACGAAATCACCGGATGCCGGGTTAGGCTCGGGAGCCCCCAGACGCGTGACTTTGACGCCGTCCTGATCGGTGTCGTGCGCAATCGGTGGCGTCCGGTCAGGCCCGACGCCCCGCCCGAAGAGATTGTCGACCGAATAGCCGCTGTCAACCGGTGAAGCGAAGCGTTGCCCGAAGGTTCCAGTGTGGGCCGTAACGTAGAACTTGGTCCAGCACGGATCGCCCGGGCCTGAATCGCAGGGGGTATGAACGTCAAGGCTGTAAGTACACTGGCCCGAGGCCCGCATGGTTCCCGCCAGCTCCCAGGACGGCCCATTCTCTCCCTGGGGATATGGACCTCCGGCAATCGCCGGAAGAGCACCCTCAGCGTCCTCTACAACCGAGCCCACCAGAGCCTCCGGCTGGGAAGCGCTCTCACGCCATACGCGGTAGCGTCTTACCTGTGGGGAGGCCGACTCCGCATCATAGGTGCTCCTGGTCCAGGTGAGACGTACGTGGCCGCCGCCGTCGCCGGATACGTCACGAACGGTCACAACCGGGTGCTCCATTATCTGGCCGCAAACGCCGTTCTTGGTCACCCTCAGCCTTATGCCGAGATCGCCGCCGGTCCACTCCGACCAGGAGGTGCCGTTATAGCTAATGTAAGACGACCCGGCCGCTCGTGGACCCGCCGAATCGTACGCGAGAGGATACTTGTAAGCGGCGTTGGTTATCTTCATGACGACATAGACATCGTTTCCTGAGGAGATTCGCGGGATGGACGGAAGCTCAATCGAGTGATAGCCCGGCAGGTCAAAGGCGGTGTTGAGCTTGCTGGTGATAAGACCTGAGACCGCTCCACCGCTGAAGGTGTCATAGATGAAGACGTCAACATCCGGGGTCGCGTCAGTCGTCCAGAACTCCACGCGTTTGGGCACGACGTCCTCGCCCGGGATCAGCTTGGCCATCCCCCACCCCATGGTCACGCCGTAGCCCAACGAATTGGTGTACCCGCCCTCGTCGTTGTAAAGAACCGAGCCATCCGTATCGTAGTCCTGCCAGGCCGCAAGGAACGAAGACCACGATCCGATGTTGGCCGAGCCGTAGGCGATCGTGAAGTAGCCTCGTTCGGTCCCGTAGCCGCAGGTGCCGCCCCAGGAGGTTCCCCAGCTGTTCTTGACGATCCACGCGCCCTGCCCACCGGCATGGGAGGCATCGTCGTCCCAGCCAACGATCAGCACCGCATGGTTGGAGGTGCCGCTTACGGTGGTGTAGAGGGTGTAGGACCCATTATAGCTGTTGAGCTCCGCGCCCCAGGCATCGCTGTGGCCGGCGTTCATCGAAGTATAGATGGGCCCGTAGGTTTGGAGGTATGCCTTGATCGTGGCGACTGATGGGACGGTATCGTGCGAGAACTCGCGCCAGTCAAGCAGAGTTGTCTGATAGGGACATGTGGTCTTGCAGGCTACGTCGCTTGCGACATATGGGTCACACGATTCCAGCACCGTGCCCTTGGTCGACAGCAGGTTGGCCAGCCGCCAGTAGTTGCCGCCCCCGCAGCTGGAGCCGAAGTACTCGCATTCCTTAAGGTTGTTCTCCGAGATATCCACAGTACCTACACCGTCGATCAGCAGCCTGGATTCGATATTGCCTGCCGCAGCGAAGGCGTAACACGCTCCGCATGCTCCCTGGTTCTTCACGGAAGTAACTTTGCCGGACGTACGCCAGTCGAACCTGGCCGCCAGCGGAAGCATCCCCCGGGGCAGCGGCGCCTCGACGGGAGGCAGGTCGAAAGGCGGGGGAATGAAACCCCTGCCGGGCTCGGGCTCAAAAGTTGCGTCAGGTCGTGAGGGTGCTATCTGCGGAGCCAGATCCGCTCCGGAATCGCTCCCGCTGCAAACTGAAACGGCGGACACAACCGATGCAACGGCCAGCATTGCGCCGGCCAGACCGAGCAGGCATCGTCTTCGATCATCACGCCTCAACATCCGAGCTACCTCCAGGTGCATCAAGCCTTCTCTCCTATCGCTACAGCCCTTAAGGGACAGCGCCCGCCGCCATCCAGGCACATCAGTGCGCAGGAACCCATCGGTCCACACGACTTGTGCTCATCACAAATATCGGCGGCCTGTGGGGGCTACATTAGGTGGGTAAGACCAGCGGAGTGAGGAACAGCAAAAACCTCCGAAGAAACGCGATTTCGAGCGGCTTAGAGGTGGCCGGATAGGGCGCTGCCCTACCTTTTCAGGATGTCTGAGAGCGCTCGGCAGGCACCGGCGCCGGCTGCCTACTTCTTTTCCGGCTGGTCTCCTGCCTTCGGACCGGTCTCGCTCTTCACGTCGCGGAAGATCTCGCCTATGCCCCCAAGGCTCCCGAGAATGCCGGAAGTCTCCATCGGCAGGAAGATCTTGGTCGCCTTCCCGTCGGCGACCTGGCCAAGAGCTTCGAGATACTTTATGGCGATGAGGTCCGCAGTCGGACGGCCCTCGTGAATGGCGTTGTAGACTTTGGTCACGGCCTGGGCCTCGCCGTCGGCGACCGTGGTCAGCCTGAACTTTTCTGCGGTGGCAACTTTCTGGATCGCCTCTGCCTGTCCTTCCGCCTGGAGGATTGCGGCCTGGCGCGAGCCCTCGGCCCTGGTGATCGATGCCTGCTTGTCGCCGTCGGCCTCGAGAATCTTGGCGCGCCTGTCGCGCTCAGCCTTCATCTGCCTGTGCATTGCCTCCGTGACATCCGCCGGCGGCTCGATCCTCTGGATCTCGACTCTTACGATTCTCACTCCCCACTTGTCGGTCGCGTCATCGAGGACGGCCCGCAGCTTGGCGTTGATTGTGCCTCGCGCAGTTAGGCACTCATCGAGCGCCATCTCCCCCACGACGTTCCTTAGGTTGGTCTGCGCCAGCTTCACGGCGGCAAGCGTGAAGTTGACGACATTGTACTTGAGTTTGACGGGATCCGTCGCCTCGTAGTACACAACGGCGTCGACCGTGACGGCGACGTTATCCTTGGTGATCACTTCCTGGGGTGGCACATCGACGACCTGCTCGCGCATGTCGACCTTGAGCAGTCTCTCGACAATCGGAATGATCAGCCGCAGACCGCTACCGACCGTGCGCTGGTACTTGCCGAGCCTCTCCACCAGGCCCCTCTCGAAGGGCCTGATGACCCTCATGCCCGTAACAGCGACTACAAAGATGATGATGCCGACAATGATCGCCAACGCTTCCATCGCTCTCCTCCATCAGGTTCTTACGGCCGCCGCCGGGCCTCAGCCCTCAGCTTTCTCAACAACCAGATGAGCCCCCTCAACTTTGACCACTCTTACCCGGGCATTCTCCGCGATCGCTGAGTCATCCGCGCTGGTCGCCCGCCATTCGTCCTTCTTCACCCGGACACGGCCGGCGTCGGTCACCGGGTCTATGGCCTCGATCACAACTCCCACGTGACCGATCAACCTGTCGGCATTGACCCTCTCGGGTGGTTCCTTCGTCAGCTTCTCGGCGAGCCGCCGCGAAAAGACCACCAGCCCGCCCGATACCACGATAAAGGCCAGCCACTGGAGCCAGGAGGGCAGACCCAGGAGGGCAAGAATACCGGCCACCCCGGTGCCCACGGCGAACGGAAACAGGTAGAAGCCCGCAGTGAAGATCTCGCCTATGATGAAGGCCGCTGCGAGTATGATCCATATCCAGAACATCAGCGTGAAGTGCATGCTCTCGCCCTCCATAGTATGGATGAGACTCGCGGGGATTCTACAGACTGGAGTGCCGGAGGTCAAGCCAATTGGACCAGATGCCGGCCTTGCCAGAAAGCATTTGACACCTGCGATTTCAAGGTCTAGAATTGACTACTGAGGGTGATTGTTGCGACACAGTGCAGGGCTTGGCCGTGTCGGCTCGAGAGTGCCGTCAGGCCGACAAGCTGTCCTGTGTTACCGGGCAGACCCTGGGGCCGCAGCTGACTGCGGATGGGTTGCGGCTTCAGGCCGGCCCGGCTCGATTCGCCGGCACTCGATACTTCACCAGGAGACCAACCCCATGACCACGGTTCGCAGCCGGGTGAGAACCGCCTTCGCCCTTACCCCGTGCCTGTGGCTGGCTATCTCTGCCGGCTGGGCTTTCGCGCCGGGAGCCCCGGCCACCCGCGCTCTCGCCGCCGGATGTGACCTCAAGTCCCGCGGCTTCGCAGGCTTCGGCTACCGCGACCTGACCGGGGCGGACGTCGACTCGCTCAGGCTCGGTGATACTCAGGGCCTCATCACGTCCCGCACGATCGGCCGCAAGCCTAACCCGGAGCCGATCCGGTGCATAACCGAGTGGCTTGATGCCCACAACGCTTCTAGGAGGCCGCATGAGTAGCGAATCGCCCTCGCCCGCCGGCCCGTTCAAGTCCGGGACAATCCACGGTATCGTCCGGGAGGTCGCCGGCCGCTTTGCCGACAGGCCCGCTGTGCTGTGGAAGGACGGTTCCGGGGAGTACCGGAGCATGACGTACGGCGAGATGATCGGCCTGGTTGACCGCGTGGCGGGAGCCCTGAAGCATCAGGGAATCAAGCGCGGCGACAGCGTCGCCATCTGCTCCTATCACGGGCCAGATTGGGTGATAGCCGACCTTGCGATTCTCACCATCGGAGGCATCGTCGTACCGATATACCACACGCTCTCGCCGGCCCTCATGGCCCACATCCTGCTGGATTCCCGCAGCAAGCTGGTGTTCGCGGACGACGCCAAGGTCTTCGACGCCATTCAGTCTATCCGGCAGCGTGTTCCCGATCTCGGCACGGTCGTCGTATTCGATGACGCCGGCATGGAGGGCCGCTCCAGGTTCCTGAGGTTCTCCCTAATGAAGACCGAGACCCCAAGGCCGTCGTGCGATGCCGTCGAGGAGGACATCTCCCCCGAGACTATTGCCACCATCGTGTACACGTCGGGCACGACGGGTGAGCCCAAGGGGGTCGAACTGTCCCACTCCAACATCGCCACCAACGCCTTGGCCGGCGTCGAGAGATTCCACGTCACGCCCAGCGACGTCTACCTTTCCTTCCTTCCCCTTTGCCACATGCTTGAGAGGACGGGAGGCTGCTACTCGACGCTTTTCGCGGGGGCCACAATCGCCTACGCCAGCAGCACCGCCACCATCATCGAAGACGTACAGGTAATCCGTCCGACCACCATTATCGCCGTGCCCCGGATCGTGGAGAAGATATACGAGGCAGTCGAACAGAGAGTGATGGAGGGCCCGCCCATCCGGAAGCGGATGGTTCTGGGTGCCGTGAGAACGCTCGCCCGCCGTGTGAACCTCGAGTACAAGGGCCTGCGGGTCCCGCTCTTGCTGCGGCTCCGTTGCCTCTTCTACGACAGGTTCGCGGCCTCGAAACTGCGGGCGATCGCGGGGGGAAGGCTGCGCCTGCTAATGTCCGCTGGAGCGCCGCTTGACAGGAAACTGGCGAAGACCCTGTGGGTGCTGGGCTTCAAGATCATGCAAGGCTATGGCCTCACGGAGACATCGCCCGGAGTATCGACGACCAGCCTCGAGGACAACCGCCTGGGCACGGTAGGCAAACCCTATCCGGGTGTCGAGGTCAGAATCGGTAAAGATGACGAGATCTTGGTGAGAGGACCTAATGTGATGAAGGGCTATCACAACAGGCCCCAAGACACGGCCGCGGCCATCGACAGCGAGGGCTGGTTCCACACCGGCGACCAGGGAAGGTTTGACGAGCGCGGCAACCTGGTCATTACCGGGAGGATCAAGGAGCTGATCGTCACCTCCTATGGTAAGAACATCGCCCCCGTGCCGATTGAGGCGGAGTTGGTGCGGAGTCCCTACATCGATCAGGCCATACTCTGCGGGGACAGGCGGAAGCACATAGCCGCTCTCATCGTGCCTGCCCGGGCCGCGGTCATGCGCCGTGCCGAGGAGATGGGCATCAAGGCGGACACCTATGCCGACCTCCTTAAACACGATGCGGTAAGGACACTCGTGGCCGGCGAGATTGAGCGAGCGACCTGCGGTTGCGCGCCATACGAGAAGGTAAGGGCCTTCGTGTTGCTGAGCGAGGGTTTTACCGTCGAGAATGATCTTCTGACGCCGACGCTGAAGCTGCGCCGGGGCAGGATCGAGGAAAGATACCGGTCCGAGATCGCTTCGATGTACTCCGGGGCAGTGTGATGAAAGGCGAAGTCTTCCTGACCGGCGCCACCGGTTTCATCGGGAGCGGCCTGCTCGGGAAGTGGCTCGCCGTCGAGCCTGACGTCAGAGTCAATCTCCTGGTAAGAGGTCGTCGCGGCGAGCGCCCGCAGGACAGAGTAGCCAGGGTTCTTGCGGAGACTTGCCCCGGCATGGATGTTGCGGGGCTTGCCGGACGTGTGAGAGCCATCCCCGGAGACATCTCGCTCGGGCAGTTCGGGCTCCAGCCGGAGGAGTACCGCGGCCTTGCCGAGCGCACCTCACACATAATCCACTGCGCGGCGGCCGTGCGCTTTGATCTTCCCCTAGAGGAGGCCCGCGCCACGAACGTCGCCGGCTCCGAAAACGCCGTGGCCCTCGCAAGAACATGCAAGCGTCTGGAGAGGCTCGACTATGTCGGCACAGCTTACGTCGCGGGCAGGCGGACGGGCGTCATCAAAGAGGAAGAACTGGACAAGGGTCAGGAACACAACAACACTTACGAGAGGACTAAGCTGGAGTCGGAGAAGATGATGCGGCAGGCAATGAAGGACCTGCCCATCACCGTCCTTCGCCCCAGCATCGTGATATGCGATTCCCGTACGGGCAGAATCTCCCAGTACAGCGCCATTTTCAGGGTCTTGAGGATGTATCACCTCGGATATCTCAGGATGCTCCCGGGTAACCCATCAACGCTGATGGACATCGTACCCGTGGACTATGTTGCGGACGTGATCTACGCCATCGGGCAGAACTCTGAGAGCCTTGGGAAGTGTTATCACCTGGCCGCAGGACCGGCCGGGATGACGTCCCTCGAGGAGGTAGTAGAGCTCGCTGCCCAGCATTTCGGCAGGGAGAGGCTCGCGCTGGTCTCCCCCCGGGAATTCGATGCTCTTGTCGCCGGAAGAGCAGGTGAACTCTCCGAAGACGAGCGCAACATGATCGACGAAATAGGGATCTACAGGCCCTATCTTGCTTCCAGCCCGGAGTTCGACACCTCAAACACTCTCAAGGTTGCGGGCCGCGCCGGCATCACCCTGCCCCCCATCAGATCCTACTTCGGCAGGATGGCCGCTTGCATCCGCAGTATGAGCTAGAGCCCGGACACCGCGCGGCACTCCAAGCACTCCTATCGGCCGAACATGGCCTTGATCTGGCCCCAGGTGCCCTGATGAGCCCCGCTGTCAAATGGCCGGCAGGGATCATCACCGTAGTAGCCCACGGCGCTGTAATTGGTGCATACTTCATCCTTCCACGGGCCTGGCCAGGGGGAGCAATCCAAGACCCAGGAACCATTGGACGAGCTTCCGCCGATGAAGCCAGGCGTCGTCGGGTGAAGCCACCCGTAGCCTGGGGCTACACTCCAGGTGCGCTGGCACGTTGACCAGGAAATGTGGGTGCGATCACCCGGATTGCGCAGCGTGCCTGTCGCAGCATCGCCCTTGCATCGCAACCACGACAGGCTGCCCCACTGCGAGGGCCAGCTGAGAGTGAGCTCAATCTCCCTGTACTCAACGAGGTCATAAAAGACGGGGAGCACATCGATATCCTCAAAGGTGGGCCACATGAAGACTATCTGGTCGCAACTGGTGAATGTCGGGTAGCCCTGAGTGCAGGAAGTCCCATGCTGTTTCATATGAACGGCGACCTTGCCGTTATAATTTGGCCCCGCGAAGGTAGGGCAGCTGAAAGCGAGAACCAATGCCACAATCGCTGAGCATGCATACATCAGCGTCTTCAGCTTCGTTGCCATGGTGTGCCTCCTACTTGAACATGGCTTTGATTCCACCCCAGCTGCTTTTGCTCGAACCCGGCTGGTTACATGGATCGTCACCAGCCACCCCGCAGATGCCGGCGCAGTAGACACTCGCAGGGTAATCATAATCGCGCTCGGGGTCAGACGCGCAGTCTACCGTGCCCCAGTCGCCGGTCACAGGATTCTGAATCGGACACACGCTGCCCCCCGAGGCCGCAGCAAGCCAGCCATAACCCGGAGCAATGGCCCAGGTTCGCTGGCAGGTCGACCAGGCAACCGCAGTGCCATCACCGGACCTGGCGATTGTACCCACGGCCATGTCCCCCCTGCATCTTACCCATGACACACTCCCCCACTGGCTGGGCCACTCAAGACCGAACTCAGTCACCGTGTATTCTCTGAGGTCGTAGAACACGGGCACAACATCAACGTCACCACAGCCTACGTAGGTGAAGGTGATCTGGTCGCAGCTTGTGAATGCCGGATAACCCGTGGCACAGGACGTAGGATGGGCCTTGACGTGGATCGCAAGCTTGTGCGCGCTATTGGCACCAGCGAGGGCACAAGCCGCAAGACCCACAACAGCCATGGGCACTACCAGGCAGGCAAACGCGGATCTATGTGACATGCCTCGCACCTGTTGCTTGGCCAAAGCCTCTGCCGGCGACTGCGAAACTCCCTTAGACAAGAGCCGATAGCAACCTGCCGATAACCGCCCTCCTTTCGTCTAACGCGTCCAGATGTCGTACATCCCACACAATCACTATACCACAGATTCTGGCCTCAAGTCTACCCTAATACCAACGCCTGACATCAGGCCTGACGCCCCGGACCTACCGGTCCTGTGATCCGTTGACTGAGCCGCGGCCAGACTAAGGGAGCCGCGTCTTCTTACGCCGGAACGCAGTCTCCGTAGCGTGTGCGGCGGAGCTTCTTCTTCTTGGCGATGAGCCGCTTGTGCTCCTCGGGGCTCACGAACGCCACGATCCGGCAGATGCTCGACTCCCCGCCCACGAACCTCCAGGGGAAGCATCCGATGGTGACGCGCTGGTTCAGGACCAGATCGATGTCGCCGCCCAGGTTCTCGGCATGGACTATTGGTATGTGGAAGAGCGCCACGTGCATCAGCTGGTAGTCCTCGGAGGGAAAGAGATCGTCAAGCCCCTTGCGGTACTTGGATTTGAGGAAGGCATCGGCCCGCTTGGCTTCGACCGGCATCCACTCCCTGATCTTGGTATTCATGGGATGGTCGGCCGAGCCGCAGTCCACGCCGATCCACTTGATCTTCTTGCGCTTGCACCAGCGGGCGAATTCCATCGTGGGTCCAGGGTGACGGATCATGTAGCGGACCTCGTCGCCCGCCGGTTGGTCCCAAGCATAGCGGTGGTAGCCCGTATTGATGATGAGGATGTCACCGTCTTCGACCTTGACCCGCGCCTCGACGTCAGCGGAGGAGTACAGGCCATAATCCTCGGCGATGTCGCTCAAGTCCACGACGACACCCGGCCCGCACAGGTAGTTGTTGAGCTCCAGGCTCGCTATGTCGCCCCCGTGGGTGCAGAAATGGAGCGGGCCATCGAGGTGGGTCCCAACGTGGTTGCTGGTGGTCAGAAGCTGCCCGTTGGCACCATTGGGCGCGAGCCGCTTGAAGAACTTGAGTTGGAGCGGTTCGTAAGTGGGCCAGGGTGGCGTGAGAACGCTCAGGGGTTGCGTAAGGTCGATGATGCCGAACTGCACCGATTTCATGGCTTCGCCTCCGTTCCGTTGCTAAGGGCTTCATAGAATGCGAAG